>Ga0154020_10002487_pt1 | contig 22435 bp, 13 predicted proteins | sample Klosneuvirus_201_FD_109709 | JGI IMG/M metagenome (GOLD analysis project Ga0154020, IMG submission 109709) | Active sludge microbial communities from wastewater, Klosterneuburg, Austria - Klosneuvirus_20160825_MG | ecosystem: Engineered > WWTP > Aerobic digester > Activated sludge | place...
GTGGTCTTTCATGGTTACTGGTGAAGGGACTTACCCACCCTTCCCACATCCCATGAAAAAGAAAATCCCTTCGGGCTTTTTCATGGGTGTGGAAAGCGTGGATAAGATCCACAGGCCTATTCGAATTTATTATTTAAAGTATTGTTTACTTAAAATGAAAAAATATTTAAAAGAAAAATATTATTTATATAATATGTCCTTACTGACACGTCCTTTAGACTTTATAACGGAGACATCGTTTACACTTTTCTACTCAAGGAGGAAATTCTATTAGTAGGTAAGAGTGTAATACACTGGATGAAAAGCAAAAGTTTATAAGCAATTCAGCGGGAGGGACTAAGTCAGTCAAGGATCTTTGACTGACCTAGTCCCTCCGTCCCCTCTCCTTTAACCATGACAGTTAAAAAGTTAAAGCAAATTCTCTGACAGATGGCGGCACCGACGTAAAAGTCAAAACCAATCGTAAGAATAAACTTTGCCCTGACTTTTCTCAAAGAGATGAGCAAACACTCTTTTTATCTCAATCCTCTAGAGGCACCAGATTTATCCCTCAAGAGACTAAACGAAAAGTATTTGAACGATCAGGAGGATGTTGTGTGTTTATTGACGAACCCACAATCAATATCGCGCAAAAGAGACCCATGGGTTTTGGTATAGAGCGAAGAATCTTATTTGACGATTGCTTTTTCTGAGGTCTTCTAAATATAAATTTTCATAGTTTTTTATGAAAGTTCAACTTTATCTAAAGGGTCGACCTCGCCAGTTCTTATAAAGAGGTCAATATTTTTAAGTGTGGTCGAGGCGATATTAGTGAGCGCTTCTTTGGTTAGAAAAGCCTGATGAGAAGTAATTAAAACATTTGGAAATGTAATGAGTCTAGCAAGTACATCATCATTGAGAGTTAAATTGGATAAATCATGAAAGAATATTTCCTCTTCTTCTTCATACACGTCTAAAGCGGCTCCACCAATTTTTCCAGACTTCAAACCTTGAATTAATGCAGTTGTTTCAATTAAAGCTCCTCGACCAGTGTTAACAACCAGTGCTCCCATTTTCATTTGAGATATAAAATCAGTATTTATAAGATGAAAGGTTTTGGTATTAAGAGGAGTATGTAGAGAGATAACATCAGATTTTCTTGCAATTTCCATTAATTCCACATACTGAACAGAGGGATAAGTAAGCAGTTCCGGATCTACATTGGGGTCATAAATCAACACTTTGCAACCAAAAGACTGCATAATTTGAGAAAAAATCTTACCAATTTTTCCAGCTCCAATGACTCCTACTGTTTTACCGTTGAGATCAAAACCTATAAGGCCATCCAGAGAAAAATTGAGTTCTCGAGTCCTAATATAAGAGCGATGAATTTTTCTATTAAGATTTAACACGAGTCCAACTGCAAATTCAGCAACAGAGTTTGGTGAATAACTTGGAACTCTTGTTACTATAATTTCATTTTTTTTAGCAGCTTTCAAATCAACATGATTAAAACCTGCAGATCGTAAAACCAGAAGTCGGACTCCTTTGCTTTTTAGAACACTTAAACACTCTTCATCTAGTTTATCGGTAACAAAGGAACAGACGACATCGGCATTTTGAATTAAATGTGCGCTTTGAGCCGTTAATCGAACGTCTAAATAATCTATATCAAATTGATATTTACTGTTAAGGTTGTTAAAAATATCTTTTTCAAAAGTATGGCTATCTGAAAAAATCACTTTTGTTCTTTTTTGATTCATATAAATTTAACCTTTATGATAATTAATAGTATGAGTGTGATATCTATTTGAACTCACAATGTCACACTAATTTGTAGTGATAAAATTCATCGTGTAAAATATATGAGTGAATTTAGCAGTTCAAGATATAATTGTGGTCGCCTAACTGATTGCCTTATGCTGAGGCAGTAACAATCATAGTGATTGACGGCTTCAGATACTCTTCAATAAAGTGAAAGATCTGCATTACTTTAATTTTTCAAGCAAACAATAAACTTCGACATGGAGTTCTCATCAATTCATTATCGATCTTCATAAGATGAATTTAAGTAAAGTTAAAAGAGAGACCATTAACAATTTTGAATCCAATATATTAAATTGAGGTATATTCCTGGTTTTGTTGGATTAAGCGAGATATTAGATTGTAAATTGATATGATTGAAATTGAAAAAAATTCTATAAAAAGAATAGTAAAAATCATTATTGATTTTTAAAAAATCCTACTATAGTATTTCGATATATATGCCATTTAACAAGTTAACTAGACTTTTCTTCATTGTTCTTTTTGTCTTTTCCATTCTAATGGATCAGCAATCATTAGAATCGTCCATAACTCAATTCATTGCTACAGGTTCTGTTGAATTTGACCTTTCTGGTTCAGGAACAGAAAATGATTTGGCCGATAATCATTCGAGTAATGAATCCAATGATGATAATCCAAATAATGACGAATCGTATTTGTTTATGGATTCTATTAATGTGATCATGCTTTTTCAAAATAAGTATGAATCATCACCATTGGTCAGTTTTACTGAACCATTTATCGATGAATTAGTTCCTCCTCCTAAAAAATCATAAGTTTATATCTTATTTACGAATATCAAGTTTTCGAATTTCTTTTTAAGATTTCGGGAAATATTGATTTCAATTATTATCTGAAGTTGTTTAGATCAATATCAAACTATTAAATTTATGTTCAATAAAAATGAATTTTTAGTTTTATATTTAAGAACTAAATGAAAATGACTCTACTTGAAGTGCGTTTAACTGGAGCGTACAAATAATACATTGAATTCCTTGGCTTAACCAAAAATAACGTAACGATTTCAATGTAGAAGGTAGTTTTCAAAAAGTTTATCAGTTTCGATAACAAATTAACTTCACTAAAATTATGTCCTTCAAATTGATTTTCACGTTTCATCTTAAGTGATTGAAAATATAAGGAGTCTATTGATGAGTGAATTAGTACGTAAAAAGCAAATGAATAAACAAACTTCGATTAAAGAGGATAAAGATCTTTTAATTGAATTTCAAAGAAGTACTTTATTAAAAGAATTAAGTTTTGTATCAAAAGATAATTTAAATTCAAATGGAATAACACAGAGTTTGAACAATTCTTTACTGTTTTTAAGAAAAGAATGGAGTTTAATTTTACAGGAACCTTTTTTGGGTTTAAATCTTGTTGCTGGCCTGACTGTGGCGGCTGTAGCTTTACCACTGAATCTCGCCTTGGCCATTGCTGCTGGTCTTCCTCCAACTAATGGATTGATCGCTGGAGCTATTGGAGGAGCCTTTGCTGCAATCTTCGGTGGTAGTCGTTTTCAGGCAACAGGACCTGCTGCGGCTCTTAATTCATTTGTTTTTCTACTGGTTCAAAAATTTGGACCAACAGGTGCTATGGCAGCTGCATTGATTGTTGGAATCATCCAAGTTATTTTATCGATGTTCTCAGCTGGAAATTTAATAAAATATGTTCCTGAAGCGATACTTCTTGGATTTACAACAGGCGTTGGGGTGAAACTTCTGGATGCTCAGCTACCAAGGCTCTTTGGAATCGATTGGACTCTCTATGAAATGCTCAGTGACTTCACAAATCCAATTTGGTTGCATGAAGTGTCTTGGCCTGCCGTTGTCTGTGGACTTTTTGTCATTTTTTTCATTCTTGCTTGCAAAACACTACCACGCTTTCCAGCAGCTTTGATCGGAATTGCAATCACGACTCAATTGGCCGTTTTTTTAGATTGGACTATTCATCGAGTTGGTATGATTCCACCTTTGATGTTGAATCTTTCTATTCCAGACTTTTCAATGTCAGGGTGGCTAGAGTTGATTCAAATAGCAATACCTTTAGGTCTTTTAGCTGCAACAGAAAGTGTACTCAGTGCTCAAGTGCTTGATCGTATGAGTGGAGAAAAGCATCATTCGAATCTAGAAATTTTAGGACAAGGGATTGGCAATTTAGCTTCTGGTTTAGCAGGTGGAATGCCGGTATCGGGTGTTATTGTTCGTTCTTCTGTTAATGTGCAAAGCGGTGCCAAAAATCGATTGGCCAGTCTATTTCACGCAATGATTTTACTTGGTTCAGCTCTTTTTCTAAGTGGAATTATTTCGAAAATACCTATTGCTTCACTGGCTGGACTTTTATGTATTATTGGATTTCGTCTGATTGAAGTCGCAGAGTTGTTTCATTTCTTTAAACAGAATAAAGCATTGGCAATAGGATTTTTGGCGGCGACGATTGGAACAGTCAGTGATCATATCGTCATTGGATTAGCACTGGGGCTTACTATTAGCTGGCTTGGTACACGTGAGAAGAACAAACTTTTTCAATCGGAACAACCTCGAAGGGTATCAAACACACATCAAACAAAGACTGTTGATAATTCCAAACTATCACAAGCGGATGAATCAGTGACACCAGCAGGAGTCAAAGAACTTCAGTCTAAAGATGAAAGAAAACAATATACGAATAAATCAAATATTGTTTATTCCGTTTTAGACCGCGGCGAGCGTTGGTTACAGCATTTAAAAGAAAGAGCAAATGTTCCCAGTACAGCCTTTGTGCATCACAATGCTTCGGTTATTGGGAGAGTCGTAATGGGAAAAAATGTTCATATAGCAGCAGAGGCTTCAGTTCGAGCTGACGAAGGAACTCCCTTTTATATTGGTGATGATTCGAATGTGCAAGATGGAGTTGTGATCCATGCTTTAAAACAAAAATGGATTGAGGTGCATCAACAAAAATGGGCGGTTTACATTGGCTCTAATGTTTCTCTTGCTCATCAAGCTTTGGTTCACGGTCCTTGTTATATTGGTAATAACACTTTTGTGGGATTTAAAGCGGTGGTCCACGATTCTATTATTGGTAAAGGATGCTACATTGGCATCGGTGCTTTGGTTGTGGGGGTTGAATTATCAGAAGATCGTTATGTTCCTCATGGAGCCATTATAGATACAAATGAAAAAGCTAAAGCATTAACGAAAGTGAGTTCGCAACATCAGCATTTCAATGAAGATGTGGTAGAAGTGAATAAAGGACTGGCTCAAGCTTATCGTGAATTATCGTACAATCCTTCAACTTAAAATAATGGAGATAAAAGTATATGGATTTAGTAAGTTTATTTTTTGGTTTCGGTATAGGTTTATTTTTATTTGGGTTAATAATTCTGTGGCATTCTCAATTTAAAGTGGAAGAAGGACATCTGGCCATACTCACTTGTTTTGGAGCAGTTGTGAGAAGTGAGATTCAAAAAGAAAATTCTAATAAGACAATAAAATTGGATTTTATTGAAAACACAGGAATTAAATTGTTTCAACCCGGTATACATTGGAAAAAACCTTGGGAAAAAACAATTTTGTTTTCTGTTATGGAACGTGTGATCGATCTTTCAGGTGAAAAAGGTGGTAAATATGCCATGGCGGCAGATGGAACTGTTCTTAGACTAGATTCTAAAATTCGTTTTTTTCCCAAAATAAATGATATTTACTCTTATCTTTTTGAATTGAAAAATCCCATGGGTCATATTCGAGAAATGTTTACATGTATCATTCGAAATGAAATTGCTAATTTTAAAAATGATCTATCAGATGACAATGAAGCTCTGGGTTCCTACTCCTTGATTCGGCGAGACCGAAAGAGACTCAATGAAGAAGTCGATTATCATTGTCGAGATCAAATTGGTGAAGCCTATGGAATCCAATTTCTTGGGGTTGATTTGATTGATATTGTGCCACCACACGAATTGGAATCTGCTCTGAATGGAATTCAAAACGCCAGAACTGAAGCCGAAATATTATATTCACGCGCCGAAGCAGATGCTCGACAGAAAGTGATTTCCGCAGAACAAGGAGTAGAAATATCTAAAATTAGAGCTGAATCCGTAGCATTAGAATTACAGATTCTGGCCAAGATGATTAAAAGCTTGATAGTAGAAGGTGAAGTTAACACTTATTTAAATCATCGTAAGACGGAGCTCGTTGGGGATTCTAAAATGTTGTTTATGCAAAGAGGAGATTTAAAATGATAATGTCTATGATAGTTTTTGGTTTTATTTTTAGTATCGTGACTTTTGTCTTTTCCTTTTGGTTCTTTCGAAAGATTACACATCAAGTGCCGGAGCAAACAGAAAGTTTTTTAATGCGTTTTGGAAAAATGGAACGATCGTTGATTCAACCTGGTCTCTATTGGCTCCCACAAAAATTACTACCATGGTTTGATATAGTGACCGTATCAAAGCAAATCAACTACAGAACATTTAAAGGTATTCAGGTGAATGATTGTTTCGGTACAACCGTTATTGTTGATTTATGGCTTGAATTCCGCATTAGTGATCCGAAACGAGCTCTTTTTAGTGTCGAAAATTGGGAAGAAGTTTTAGAGAGTGTTGTTATTCATTCAATAGCTTCGATTCTTTGCGCACAAAGTGTGGATCAAATCCTTAAACATAGAATGGAACTCTCAGAACAACTCAAACAAAGCATATCTGCAGAAACTGAACGGTGGGGCATAAGTCTTCTCGGAGCAATGGTGCAGAATATAGGTCTTTTACCAGAAGTTTCAAAACAATTCTTTCAAGCCATTGCTGCTCGGATTGAGCGAACGACAGCTTTAATTCAGGAGGAGGGTCGATTGAGAGTGGCAAAACTTGATGCTACTACAGCAAGAAAAATTGCCGAAATGAATGGATTATCTCGATCTCAACTACCGCTTGAAATTGGTAAGTTTTATCAATCACTCTCTTCGGATCCTGTATTAGTTAAAAAATTTGAAGAGTATTGGGAGCTTATCAATTTAGATCCAAGAAAAACAGTCACATTTTCTGGTTTTACAGAAGACAACTTAGGATTGGTAGAAGCGACCAAAGCGATGGAATCCGTATTATCTCATTAAAGTTTGAAATTAAAAAAGTTGCAAATATGGTTTTTGCACAATAATAAAAATGCTTAACAAAAGGAGCAAGAATGAAAAAAATATTATTTTTCCTTATAGTAGGAATTTCTTCGGTAGGATTCGCTGCAAAAAATGTAGTGAATTCTTATTTCGCTAATGGAAGTTTGTGGGTGCAAGTAAAAGACACACAAACCAATACCCTGGAATGGTTTTCAGATACAAAGGTGGGACTTGTTAACACCGCACTTGGCTGTACAGGTACTAACTGTATGATTACAAATTTAAAATTGAATCGCAATTCAATTTATGGTGATGTGTTTGTATTATTTGAACCAGAAGCCTCGCTAAAACATGTTTTTATATTAGACTTATATAAAAATAATATCGTTAATCCTGGACACATTGCATTCGTAAACCACCATGGCAAAAATGTAATTATCGTTTATATTAACTATTAACTATTAACTATTAACTATTATCCATTCACTATTTATTGTTAGTAGTGAATGGATCTTCCGGTTATATTTATTTTTAGCAAAAAATAGATCGGTATTAATTGAAAAAATTTGCTTTATAGTGGCAATCAGATTGCGAATTTGCATATTTAATTACATTTGTTTATAAATAAGAAAATAAATTGAATTCAAGTTGTGAAAATAATACCATAATGAGCTCTTGGCAAAGTATATTGGTTTTGAAAATCTCTTTTTGAGATTTTAATTCAGAATGACACATTTTCTTTATAGTATACTTAAATAAACATTTAAATCTTAAAATGAGTCTTATTTCTACGGTTTAAATTCCGATAGATAGTGTGATGGTATTATATAAATGGGCCGTTGAAGCAGTATATTTTATTAAATGGATGGTAAAAACATTTTGTTTATCAGTAATGTTTCTTTATTTAATCTCATGTACAAAAGCTGATCCTAAAATATCTTTATTAAAAGTCAATTTTTCACCACCAAAATTATCAGGAAGTAATGAGTTTCTGATTTCTTCTGTTCATCAAGCTGTCACCATTTCTGGGAGTTGTGATAAACGTATATCTGAACTTAAAATGAGTAAAGATGGTGGTTCCACTTGGGATAATCCACCTTCTAGCTCCTCAGATTTGGATTGTAAGGATGAAGTCTTCTCATTTGTTATTCCTGATCCTGGAACCTACTTAGGCTTTTCTGCAAGTGCTAGCTCTAAGGGGTCAATCTTATTAGCGGGTGTGACTAAGTTTGGAAAAACATCTTCTACTGAATTTACAATAGAATATGTTTTTTCTGCGAGTCCTACTTTAAGCGTTTCTGATGTGGTTGTTTTAGAAAATGCAGGATCGGCGTTAATTACTGTGACTTTAAACTCAGCACTTTCAACAGATATAACTTTTGATTGGTCAACCACTGCTGATACTGCTACGGCAGGAGTGGATTTTACAATGAGTTCAGGAGTCGGTACTTTAGTGGCGGGATCAACATCAACAACGTTAAGTATCCCCATCTTGAATGATACCATTTACGAGATCCCAGAAAGTTTTTATCTTGATATTTCCAATCCAAGCATTGGATCAATTTTAAACAGTCGATCGATTGTCAGCATCACAAATGATGTTGACACTATTCCTATCATTTCCATCGCGGATCAATCTCAATCCGAAGGGAGTTCAGGAACTTCAAATATGACATTTACCATAAATTCCTCTGCAGTGAGTGGCTCAGATATCATTGTGAATTACACTATTTCAGACATTACAGCTCAGGCAGGAAGTGATTATATAGCCGGTAATGGTATTGTAACTATACCTGCAGGACAAACTTCAGCTTCTTTTATAGTAGCAATTAATGGTGATGCGATTTTTGAATCAGATGAAAGTTTTAATATTTCATTAGGTGGTGGAAGTGGATATTCCTCATCGAGTTCTATTTTATCAGCGACAGGAATTATTATAAATGACGACACGGCTCCGATCATTACCATTGCAGATACTTCAATTTCAGAGGGGAGTGTTGGTACTGTCACTATGACTTTCACAGTAACATCGTCTACTGTGGCGGGCTCAGATATCATTTTCAACTACCTTGCATCAGATGGAACAGCCTTAATCGGAAGTGATTATCAGCCAACAAATGGTACACTGACTATACCAGCAGGACAATCGTCTGGAACCATTTCTATTTTGATCAATGGTGATTTCATGCATGAATCTGACGAAACTATAAATTTAACTCTGAGTGGGGGCAGTGGATACACAGCGACGAGTTCAGATTTAACTGCCATTGGAACTATAATTAATGATGATGCACCTCCAACTATTATGATCAGCGATAGTTCAATGGCTGAGGGCAATTCAGTCACTTCGAGTATGACTTTTACAGTCACATCATCTTTTGTAAGTGATGTGGATATTGGGGTTAATTATTCAATTTCGGACGGAACAGCAATTGCTGGAAGTGATTACTCTTTTGGAAGTGGCACCGTGATTATTCCAGCGGGTCAAACATCAGTAAACATCATTGCTGTCATCTATGGTGATACACTTTATGAATCCAATGAAACATTTAGTGTCAATTTAAGTGGTGGTAGCGGTTATACCAATGCTGGTTCTGATCTGAGTGCTATAGGTACTATCACTAACGATGATTTAGCCCCAATGATTACTGTTGGAAGTGTCTCTTATGCAGAAGGAAACTCAGGAACCATAAATATGAACTTCACCGTGACGGCATTAGCGGTGAGTGGCGCTCCTATAATAGTTGACTATGTGACTAGTGATGGAACAGCTACGTCAGGTAGTGATTATGTTGGAGCAAATGCAACATTAACAATTCCAGCTGGTCAAACAACTGGAACAATCAGTGTTGTAATGAATGGTGACCTCAATTTTGAAACAAATGAAACTTTTAATTTGAATTTAAGTGCTGGCAGTGGATTTACGACATCAGGATCAATTCTCTCAGCTACGGGCACGATAACTAATGATGATGTCGCACCGACAATTTCCGTTGGTGATATTTCAATGTCAGAAGGAAACTCAGGTCCAGCTAACATGACGTTTACAGTAACAGCTTCTGGGACTAGTGGTACTGACATTGTAGTTAACTTTGCAACAACAGCAGGTGGTACAGCCACTTTGGGCACTGACTACCTTGCTGGCAATGGTTTAGTCACTATATTAGCAGGTCAAACAACCGCCACATTTAATATTACTATCAATGGTGATTTAATACATGAATCCAATGAAACATTTAATGTGAGTTTAAGTTCTGGAAGTGGTTACACCTTAACTGGTTCAGATATGGTGGCTGTTGGAACCATTTCGAATGATGATGCAGCACCAACTATTTCAATAGCTGATACAAGTCTTATTGAATCAGTTTTAACTTCAGCAAATATGACATTCACTGTGTCTGCGTCATCAATGAGTGATATAGATATTGTGGTAAATTATTCAATTTCGGACGGAACAGCAATTGCTGGAAGTGATTATGTTGCAACGAGTGGAACTGTCACCATACCAGCAGGTTCAACCTCGGCAAACTTCAATGTCGTAATTATTGGTGATGGTATTTATGAAAATAGTGAAAATTATAATGTCACATTAAGTGCGGGGAGTGGATTTACAGTCTCTGGGTCTGATTTAACAGCTATTGGAACGATATTTAATATTGATGCGGCTCCAACTATAAGTATTAGTAATGTTTCTTATGCGGAAGGAGACACAGGGACAACTAACATGAATTTTACGGTGAACGTATCAACAGTTAGTGGCGCCCCTACAATTGTCGATTATTCTACTTCTGATGGTACTGCCCTTGCTGGAAGTGATTATGTTGTAACAAATGGGACATTAACAATTCCAGCTGGTCAAACATCAGGAAACTTCAGTATTGTTATGAATGGTGATACACTGTTTGAAGCGGCTGAGTATTTTACTGTGACCTTAACTGCAGGAAGTGGCTTTGCTGTTTCAGGATCAACTCTTGCTGCAACGGCAAACATCACGAATGACGACACCGCTCCAACAATTTCCATAGGTGATGCATCTCTAAATGAAGGAAATTCTTCAACTCAAAATATGTCCTTCACAGTGACAGCATCGTCCATCAGCGGCGAAAATGTTGTCGTCAATTATACAACATCAGCCGGTGGCACAGCTACAGTGGCCAGTGATTATCTTGCTGCTAGTGGTACGGTAACAATTTTGGCTGGTCAAACAACAGCTACATTTGATGTAACAATTAATAGTGATGTCATTCATGAATCTAATGAAACAATTAATGTCAGCTTAAACTCAGGTAGCGGATACACCTTAACTGGCTCTGATATGGATGCTGTTGGAACAATTTTTAATGATGATGCAGCTCCCACTATTTCAATTACTAACGTATCAACGTCAGAGGGTGTTTCATCAACCACTAATTTGTTTTTTACAATTACGACTTCTGCTGTGAGTGATGTGGATGTTGTTGTTAATTATTCAACTGCAGATAACACTGCTACTGCCGGAAGTGACTATGTGACCAGTAGTGGAACGGTAACTATTCCAGCAGGACAAACCACAGGAAGCTTTAGTGTTGTGATTAATGGAGATGTGACTTACGAAATCAATGAAACATTCGATGTGACATTAAGTTTAGGGAGTGGTTTTACAACATCAGGTTCAATATTAACAGCCACAGGTACTATTACTAATGATGATGTGGCTCCTACAATTTCAATCGGAAACATGGCTGCAGCTGAAACGAATTCTGGAACCTGGAACATGATCTTTACCATAACTGCTTCGACGACTAGTGGTGAAGACATTGTCGTGAATTATACCACATCTAATGGAGCAGCTTTTTCTGGAAGTGATTATGTTGCAAATAGTGGGACCGTGACTATTCTACCAGGTCAAACAACTGGAACATTTAATGTTGTAATTAATGGAGATTTAGCCTTTGAATCCGATGAATCATTTAATGTGACATTAAGTTTAGGAAGTGGCTTCACCACATCAGGTTCAACACTGAATGCTACAGGAACAATACTAGATGAGGATACTCCAATAGTCACTCCTGTTTATTCTGGAAATTTTAATTGGAACAAATATGTAGTGAATGATGGACCTTCGGTATTTTCAGCGAGCAACATTCCTTGTTCAGGAAGCGAAACACCTAATTATTTTTCTTGTATTCATGGCGGTGAAAAACGAAAAGTGGTGGTGAACGGTTATTCTAATTGTACCAACTTAACTATAGTAGATAATCTTGGAATATTTGATTGGATTTGTGATAGTTCAAGTGGTACGTCCACTTTTTATTCTATTGGATTAAAAAGTGGCAAGGGACTTCGAGATCTACTTACAGCTGGTGGATCGTGGAATACTAATTATGTCACGATTTATCTAAGTGGTTCGCCTATTGTTAGCACTTCAGCCACAATGTGGTGGTCTAATTCATTACAAGATTTATCGACAGGTTTTAATAATTCCGCAACAGCTTCAGTATATTATCTTAATAGTCCCGGAACAATTTACTATATTACTTCCAATTTAGCGACCTATGGGTATCAAATTGCCGCTGATGAAACTTCGGTTGTTACATTGGGTACATCTAAATTGACTAAATATGGACCTGATTCTTTACCCAATTGTGATACTTCAAATGGAGGATTTATTTCATCTGGTTCCATGAATCTAGCATCAATTTTATGTGGCGGTAATAAAAAGTTTGTTTGGATCGAAGCCAATATTGATGGTGCTACGGGCGCTACAAATGCCGCAAATGGTGGAATTTACGCTTATATGTGGAAGCATACTAGAATTAATAACTCTACAGTATCACCAACAAATCAAAGTTATTCATTTTACGCAGCTGCACTTAGTGACTCCGATTATAATTTAATAACAAATCTAGATATTTTTAAGATTGCGTCTGGCTTTAAATTAGTAAATTCAACTAATAATATTATTCGTAATTTAACTATAGCTCAAGCCTCTGATCCGACTGCTAATTGTAAATCACTTTATATAGATTCTACTTCGAATAATAATAAATTATTTGACATACGAGTGACCAATCATACTTGTACCACCGCTAACACCAATGCTTTTGTTATTTCAGGAAATAATAATGTTATATCAAGAGTCAATGTCTCAAATATAAATGGAAATGGTGGAGGAGTTGGAGGAATTTATCTCGATTCAACTGCCTACAATAATATTTTAACTCAGATTGTATCAACATCTGTTGCTGATACTGGGTTAAAGATATTTTCAAGTGATAGTAATATTATTTCATTTATGACTTCAGCTAATAATACTTGGAATGGTATTTATTTAGATGGGTTTGGAACTAATAGTAATTTATTTAATTCTATTGCAATTACCAATCTTGCTAGTGGTGAAGCTATTGCTACGAATAGTACAAGCACATATAATAGCAGTAATGCCAATCAATATTTCAATTTAGCACTTTCAAACTATGTTGGTTGGGCTGTTTATGTTCAAGATTCTATTTCATTTTTTAACGGTTATATAATTGCTGGTACTACCTCTACTTGTTCCGGTGGAAGTAATTTAAATTCGAGCTGTGGTGGTTCTGGTATTACTACAATTTCTAGTGATATTGCCAGTGCTTTTAAAGGTCCTGCAACCTCTGATACAGCAAATGGAAGTGGAACAGGTATTAGTTTATATACAAATATCAATACAATTAATCTTTGGTCAACTTTCGATAGTTTTTTTCGTAGCTGGGGAAAGGGTGGATCTGGTTTTCCAGCCACTGGAAATACGGGTTATTGTGGATCTGCGAGTTGTCAAATTTGGGACTTTCGAGTGAAATTAAGCACGATCCTTCACAATACTAGTATTACGGGATATGCTTCGAATTTGAATAACCCCAGTTTTGTTCCCTCTGGCACATGCGTAACTCAAATCAATGGCGATTTAACTTTGACTGCAAACTCAATTACTTTTATGCAAAATGCGATTGAAATTGAAGGGGATCGAAATAGTAATGGGAGTATGATTGGTAATGATAATGGTCTATGCGAATCAAATGAAAGATGTATTTATGCTCCCAATATTGGTGCTTATCAAGGTGAAGGTGATTATACGTTAGCGGGGTATTGTACAACATCTGGTGTTGTTAATAATGCAAAAATATATAAATTCCCGACCACTGGAATTTAAATAATTGGTTCCCATTCAGTTCCTATAAAAATCCAATTCAAAAAGAGACTTCATAAATTGTAGTAACTGAGTTGATTACTCATTTTAAAAAGGAATAAATTAAAATCCCCATTCAAATTGTAAGTTGAGATAATGACCAGTGATATTTACACTATTAATGTCTCCTTCGGTAGCTACACTGGTAAAATCGGGATCTAGAGTGCCAGGTGTTGATTTGTAAGCGCCTTGATCAGCTCGGAAAGCATAACCAGCAAAAGCAATAATATTAGATGTAAATCGATAGGATCCGAGGACTCCAGCTTGATAGGAGAGTCGTGATTCGAGCGGTTTGCCATTGGGTGTTTTGGCACTGAGTGCGCTATAATAAACTCGGCCATTGATTTGAATTCCATATTTTGTAGTTATTGGTTTCCAATAATCAAATCCAAAATGTGGACCTATAACAGCTATTTTATTCATCGAAAAACTACCATCCAATTCACCTTTAGTTTCTGGAATTTCTTTAAAATAAATTCCAGCACTACTTCTGATTTGAACTGTCGATATATAGGTTCGATAGCAATAATGAAGTTCGCTGGATGCATAGGTAAAATTTTGTTGTCCAATATTATATCCACTTAAATCGAGAATTCCAAAATAACCGGTTGGTGAATTTTGCTTAAAGTGACCAATTCCAATTCTTCCTATTCCTCCTAAAGCATTATAACTAGTTTCAGAGTTAATTTCTTTATTAATGCCAGAGTACTGAATATTTGAAATAAAATAACTGGCAATAAGATAATCTGTACTTGGAAGTTCTAATGAATCGCGTAACTCTCCTTTTTTTGCAGCAACGACTCCGCGTAAACCTTCTGCTAAATTAAAATTATATTCACTCCACTCAGAATCTTCTCTAAGTTCGGATTTGGATTTAACTTTAATTCGGTATGATCCACCGATGTATTTTTTAGGAATATTAAAAGAGGATTCTAAATAATTCTTATTTTCATATATTTTTTTCCAACTTGAGAATGTAGAATCACGTTCAATAACTACATGATAATTTTTTGTATAATTTGGTTTACTCCACCTAAGAGTTTCATCATATTTAGTGGACAATTCGTTGATAATTGGAGTATCGAGTGTTTTTCCATATATCGTGAAGACATTCCATTTTTCGGGATCATCATATAAAAGGTCTTTTTCTCTCATCGACAAAATTCGCCATTTGTATACAGTTGCTACAGGCACTTCAATTTGAATTGAAGTGGTAGAGATTTCTTTTTGAATGCTGCCGGGCTCAATAAATATTTTATATGAAGAGGCCATTTCTTGAGGAGTCCAAGTAAATGTCACTAACATTTTTTCAGTTTCTATCGACAGAATTTTTTTGTCAGTCTCTGGTGTCAAAAGTTGAGGTGGAGGACCAGCGGCGACAGCCTCAAAATAGTCACTCCATGGACCAGGAACTTTTCTTTTATCATAGGATCGAATTCTAATTTTGTAGGATCCAATTTTGAGAGGAACATCAACATGGGTAGTTTTTAAATTCAACTTTTGAATTACGCTTTTAGAATTTGAAATTTCAATTTGATAAAAAAGAGCATCAGGAACAGGATCAAAATCGATGGAAACTGATTTTTCTTCAGATCTTGCAATTAAAGCAAGACATAAGAAAAATATGAAGTACAGAAACTTGGTTGTAAGTGCCAAGAGTTCCCCCGCGAATTTTCACTTAACTTCAATACCGGTTAAGTGAATGGAATTGCTATCACAGCCTATCCAATATCTCTGAGATTTTTGTTTCTCTCAGCATACTAGAGCCACGTCCAATGATGGATGACTCCGTACTCATTCAATAAGAGTGTATCATGAATGAAAATTTTTAAGAATAGGTTCTAAGTATTAGTATCAATTACTAATTTTATAGGTTTTATAATTAGATGGGGCACAGCGGAATTGGAAACAAGAGTAAAACTAGTCTTAAATCCAGTCGATATTCCTCGCCACACGTATTGAGATTGGAAAAAAATAAGAAGCGAAAAAAATAGTATTTAAATTCAACTAAAAGAAGTCAAGGAATCATCAATTCTTACAGTCGTTGTTTCATTTACAATGTGAGATAAATGAAAGGTATAAGATTAGGTAAAAAGTAATTCATTCGAAAAATAGATCTCTTATTTCAGATGGCCCTCTGCTAAAAGTGAGGGCCATCTAAACATTGATGAATTAAACATGGTAGGGAACTAGTGTCCAAGGTAATTAAACTCTAATAAAATTCATGATATTACTCTTCGTATCCTGAAAGATTGTTAGTCTAATACGGAACACATGAAAAGCGAACTGTTGCGGTCGCTGAAAGAGCTAAAGTAATAATATCATCGCTGCAACTGCCGCCGTGAATAATCAGTTTTTTACCCCTATCTGCACATTCTTCTTCGGCTTTAGACGTAGCTTGGGCACTAGCATCTGCACAAGCAAGCGTACTATAGCCATTTGTTAGTGCAAAAAATGAAGTTGCAGAAACAGATTCAGCTTTGGTTAGCGATGAAAAACTCATTTGCATAGCAATTAAAATACTTGAAATTATTAAACTATTTTTATTCATAAAATCTCCTTTATTATTGAAGTTAAAATTTAATATCTGCGCAGATACGAAATAGGTTGTAAACTATTATAATTTGATTTCCAAGTTAGTTTTGGATAGTTTTATGTCTCAAAACGAATATATCGATAGATTATTGTTTCTGTCATGAATTTAATGGAGAAATTAATAAATATTTTGCTCGTTATAGATCAAATAATTTTTGAAAAAAAGTCTTAGGTAAATAAAATTGGATAGTCCGACTACTGGTTAATTGATTCTTGGGTCTTACTTTTATTATACCTCCTCGAAAAAAAGCATCCTTGATTAAACTTATTGGGTCTTCATCATTTTTATCAATAAAGTATAAATTCACGAAGAATAATCCACGTAAATCAACGTAGTAGATGGTCCCAGTTGTTGATCCAGAAACCTCAATAATACTCTTAAAATCCACCGATTTTGCATTACCGTTCTCATCAAGTAATCGGCCGAATTTATCAAGAGAAAATTCAATTAATTCAACATTTTCTAAATTATAACGAGGACTAAGAGTTTTAATACTTATTTTTTCATCTGATATATTAAGTGAAAAATCTGGGTAGTCCGAATAATTTATAATTAAGGGTAGTTTAGATTTTTCTATATTTATTTTATATCTATTTAATAATATTGGGATCAGTGCACGTCCTTGTATTACTGGTTGAAATTCGAATTTATTTTTATTTTGAAAAATAAAATCCAGTGCGGCCAAATTAGCATCAATATAAAAACTGTCACCATTTGATTTTTGAGTTATTTGAAAGCCAATACTATTTTTTCCTTCGTATTGAATACCACTGGTTAGTTTGAAATCATTAATGAAGTCCCCTCGCCCACACTTATTATTGGTGATAGGGCCGCTACCATCACCCTCTGTGCCACCACCTGCTGGAATTGTATCAGGAGCAATTTCTAAGTTTTTATGATTACAGTTATTCCAATTACTACAAAACTCACGATAGAGTAGCCCCAGACGACTTTTCCAATAGATGGGTTCAACTGATCGGTGTTCAATATTTTCTTTGTTTAAATAACTATTGAAAAGATTCATGATGCTTTCGGCATTTGAAAAGAATGAACCAATGCCAAATCGCTCAAATTTTAATGCAATTCCATCTAATATAAAGGAATTATTGTTTTTTATAGAATTCTCTTTTTTGAACAAAGGCGCTCCACTCATTCCAGGTGCAATGATCGTCCCTTGGGCAGCATATTGAACATCTCCATAAATACTTTCCTTTAAAGGCACTGGAGGAAGGGGTTCACTGTTGACATTTGGTCCGGCCATTTGATGATCGCAAAAATTTTTAATTGGTAGGATTAAAAATGCGCCAATGTTAAAATTGGTTGAATTGAAAGTTGATATCGGGGATTCAACCCAAAAGGGAGTAATATAAAGTTGGCTATCAACATGTTGGAGGAGTTCTGAATTAATTAATCTAAATTCCGTGGTAAATCTAAATATTCCATTATCTAATGTTTTTAACCATGCAAGCGGTTGCACCGTATGGGGTTTATAAATTTCAATGAGTTCGATGTCTTTTCTTGTATCTGCTAATCTAGAATTAGGGCTTACTGGAATTAATTTTTCAGTTCCTACAGTGGCGTCAAAGTTATCACCTTGTGAAACATGAGAGGCAGTGAGAATAAAATATCGACAATCCTTACAAGAATTGCTTTGCTCACCAACCCCTAAAATCACACCTGTTCCCTCAACTTTATTTAAAATTTGATTATTAAGAGAATCTTTGTAGTTGGATCTAATCAACGGACTAGTAAGAATTGTCTGTGATAGTAAGGCATAAGAATAAGGTGTGAAAATAAAATATAAAACAGAAAATATTAGAACTTTCACTTTTGTGTTATATTGATTTTGTAAGTAATGTCGTTTCATGAGACACTCCAGAGAGACAATATTTTCCATTTTCTCTAATAATTAAATTTGGTGATTTCTTTTTTATTCTAGTGAGTAAATTTTTAAATCGATTGATTATTGTTTGGTAATCAATGCATTTAATTTCATCTGCAAATATTTTGCTTATAATTTCATGGGTATTTAATGGTCCTTGAGATAGAATTAAAATGAGTTGTTCTTCTAGTGGGGCAAAATTGCAGGTTCGGTAATTGCCATTAAATTCACGATTCTGCCATGGTAGAGTTAAATGCTCTGGAGACTGATATGATTTTTTATTTTGCAAATGGTTTGTCAATAATGTAAGGGCACTTTTAACTTCGGGGAATTCCAACATGCTGGCTTCTTCAATATCACGTTGACATTCTTCAGTACGGCCACATTCGAAAAGAAGTTGAGCGCGGTGGCAGACGGCGAGTCCAAAGTGCAAAGAACCCTTATCTTTTTGCAAGTACCTTATTGAATCATTAGCATACTGCATGGCCATACTTTTAGAACCAAGTAGTTGCATCTCTCTGGAAAGATTAAGTGATGTCAGTCCTGCTACTTCTACGTCGCCGAGTTCGAGGGCCTTTTGTAATATTAAATTATATTCTAGGGTTAACCGTTTATTTGGATTTAAAAAACCTTCAATAGCAAAAGCATTTTGAAGAGCTTTTAAACTTTTTCTTAAAGCTTGGGCCTGTTCATAATAAAAAGAGGCTTTTAAGTAACTTTCTTTTTGATTTATATGATCTCCTATAATTCCATAGGCTCTTGCCAAGAGAAAATAAACTTCACCCTTCCAGATTAAATCTGGATATTCTATAGACTGGAGTCTTGAAATGGTTCGATCAGTGACGCTTCTTTTACGAATTTCAATTCTTGTAATAGCGATTTTATTGATTAATTCTAATAGATCGTAATTGATCTTATTATTGGATAGCATTTCTCGATTAATTAGATAGTTTTGTATTATGCTAATTTGTGTTTCTAATTCATTAACCTCAGATCTCATATAAGCCAATTGAACCTTCAGATATAAGGACTGTTCTAATTCAAGTTGAAATGAATAAGCATTTAATTGAATTAATTGACATAAATCGGCTTCAATTATTTTTATCCAAAAATTTGATTTATTTGGTTCTGAATTCATATTTATTGAATCTGCAAAAAGTGTGCTAATAATCGAAACTGTAAGTCTTGATGGTCTAAATTCATCTCATTGGTAATTTAACTTTATTTATATGTAAGTATTAAGTAATTTGAAATACTGTGAAAATGGTGAAGAGTTAATTTGGATTTAGCCTATAGTAAATAGTCGAACATTTAAACACCATTTAAATACCAATTGAGACTTATTGTAAGTAAATGGTTTTAACAACCATATTTATAAATGCCATATTGATTTATTAATATTTTAGGATTATTGGCCTCTTTGCGACACTTTAATACTAGTTTATAAATTTTTGAGTCGTGATAAAAAGGATCATAACTTTGCTTCCAAAGGATTCGCGCTATTTCTTCTTTAGTCAATCCAGTAGGGTGATTTTTAAGTAGCAGTAATAGTTTAGATGGTTCTAATGAGTATTGAGTTGTGTCAACATTGTTTGTAATATCATTATTCGTCTGCATTTTATTGGATTCTATATATTTTTTTAATAGATCAAATTCAAGTAAAAATTGATATGGGAGGGTTCGAATCTGAAGACAGATTTTATAAATTTGATATTTTATGACAGGATCTGAAATTCTATTTGTGATGACTTCAAAGCTTTTCAGTTTATGTGAATAAAATAAAAAAATGGATAATAGCATATCATCACTATTTTTTTCGCGGTTAATACCTTCCCAGCTTCTCAATTTCAGAAGCTTTCTGACAAAATGTCGTATTTCACGAGTTTTACCTTCTGAAATAAATCGTAAGATGCGATCAATATCGCTATGATAAGATCGTGTCGTTTTAAGATTCTTAAGTTCCAATTTAATTTTATTTATCATTTGGTTACTTTTATTATTTTCTGCAACAATAAGAGCTTGCTCTAAATACTCTTGTGATTTTGAGTAATTAATTCTATCTCTTTCTATGAGTCCTAAATGAAATAAGGTGCGATAAAGTCCTCGTGAATAGTTCTCAGTTTTTGATATATCAAGACAGAGTTTAAAATAAACTTCGCTTTCATATAGAGCTCCATCAAAAAAATATCCTAAAGCTTTTTGATAATTATAAATATATTGCGCCCAATAATTTTGTTTCCAATTTTTAATTTCGCTCCAACGATTAATCCAATTTGTTCTTAATTCTATATTATAGTTAACTTCAGTTGCGGCGACTGCCCATTGTATGGCAAAAATTTGTAATAAATATTCATTTTTGGAATCGCAAAAAAGATGCTCACAGTTTTCTAAAACACGAGTAAGGTTTCCTAATTTTGCATAATACAAAATTTCAGATACTCTTGAATCGATAGACTCATTAGTATTTAAATGGCTATTTTGATCATAGGATAATTCTAATTTAAGTAAATTATGTAATAGGGTATTTTCATAATATTTCATAGGATTAAAATCCTCCACCATTGCGCCCATTGATTGGGTCACAATTCATTCCAGAGAATTGTTCATATGAAGATATGGAGTCATCTAATAATTGTTCGATAGTCGTGACTCGCCCCTTAAGTGCTGTATCATTTAATAAAACAGGAATATTGAGTACTATAGTATGATTTTGTGTTTTACAGAGTATAAGTCCAAGAAAATTCCCGATGACCGCTTTATTAGTATTTGTTTCGTCAATAATATTTCTAATTAAGTTTCCAGAAACTCCAGGATTAGCATGGTTCGAGAAATTATTGATAATACTGAAAACAGGGTATAATGAATCTGTTTTCAGTATTTGATCTTCAGATAAATGGGTAGAATTGATCCATCCAGCTGCAGTTAACCAGTTAATTGGAGCTTGTGATTCTAATACAGGCTGAATGGAAATCCAAAATGAGTTTTCTTTTGGCTCTGTAAACTGTGGAAGAATACTAGACGTAATTTCATTTAGACACTCCTGATTTAATTCAATTTGATTTCCATTGCAACTTCGATGACTATCAATAAAAGTGTTTGGTATTAATAAAAGCATATCGGCAACAGGTCCCAATTTATCAGTATCAAATTCAAATATTTTAAAATGACTGAGATCCAATTGTGGGTCAAAATATAAGGTTTTTTTAACTTTAGATGGTCCAACTAACACGTGTTTTGCAGTCATATAAAATATATTATTTCCGACGACAATAGGACTTAGTGAGCCAACAAACCTTGTTTGTGGATAACAAGCCTTTTTTGATGAACAATTTTTCGAGCCCACGGATTGAAATATTGAAATCGGTGGTGGATTTATTAGTTCATTTAGTTTAGTTTGAATCGAATCGTTATTATTAAGAATTCTAGTGATTAACTCTTCGACACGTTGACGAATAAGGCTAATTCCACCGGTGATAATTGTGCTTTTTTTAGATGTTCGTTCAATAAGTAAGTTTGGACTAGATTCATTTTGTGATGGAGAAAAAGACAAACCAATTCCCCAAGATTGGGCCTGTGAGGACTGGCATAAATTTAAGATGAATAAGGGAGTAAGTATAAATCTCATTAATGTTCTTTTATGTAAATTCATACCCAATTTACTGCAAAATTTAAACCATCATTATTTATTAAAAGAATTAATAATAGTGACAAAATTTGCAGTTGCTACTGATATTGTTGTTATTACTTAGAGTCAGTTCGGTGATGCGCCCCATCTTTCACTCTTAGTGCTTGCAAAAATGCTATAAATAAATGATGTTTATGTCGTGAAAAATTTCAACATTAACATCATTCAAAGGATCAGTGA
>Ga0154020_10002488_pt1 | contig 22432 bp, 13 predicted proteins | sample Klosneuvirus_201_FD_109709 | JGI IMG/M metagenome (GOLD analysis project Ga0154020, IMG submission 109709) | Active sludge microbial communities from wastewater, Klosterneuburg, Austria - Klosneuvirus_20160825_MG | ecosystem: Engineered > WWTP > Aerobic digester > Activated sludge | place...
CAACAGGCGCTTTGTAACAACAGTTTCAGTATAAAATTGTTCTAAATTACTTCATCATAGAAATAATATGTATAAAACGCTGATATAAAACTAAATACACACCTACAGATAGGTTTAAAACAACAGAAATACTATCGTTAATCCATATTAACAATTAACTGAAATCACTCTAAATTGGTTTATAGGGCAACTACGTTGCAATTTGTATAAGCATGACAGAATATTTTAACCGTTTCATCATTATTTCTAATAAAAACCACGGAAAAAGTACACGATCAATTCGCTAATAAAGAGAACGCATAGAAATACCATAGATATTTACAGCTATAACTACGAAGGAGCAACAAGCTAACTGCTTTGAGCTTGATTTATACAAATTTCCCGATAGCCCCCCTGTCTGTAATGAAGCCACAGTCCGTGTAAAAACCCGTGTAAAAACGTGTTCAACGGATGCTTTGATGTGGTCTTTTTACGTTTAAAAAATATGTATATTTACATATTGATCATTAACTACTAAGGTTGTGCGTGGTATTACTCGCAATCATGGTTACCAGATTTTGTAAGTGCTCAATATGATCCAAGTTCCGTTTCACTCGATGAATAATTAAGATATTCTTTATAAGCGTCCTCACACGTAGAGTAAATTTTACCCGCAGGCTCTTGGCCAATATAGCCTATTTTTGTAATACAAATTACAACTACTAATGGGCCTCGTCTTTTTTTTGCTCCGAAATGAACTTAAACTAAGATAAAAAAATGCAACAATGTATAAACCTGAAAATATACGTGAGGTTCTGCTCTTTAGCGAAATTCGTAAAAATAAAATTAAGCCCACTCTGTTTTAAATGTTTTAAAACTTTTGGCAAAAGAATAAAAGACATAGAAAAATATAAAATAGTAAACAAGGTTAAAAAATAAAAAATTGTATTAAAATAAAAAAAAGTAATAATATCGATTAACCCACATAAACGATAAAAGTTAAAATGTAGAAAATGGCCCTAAACGTTCAATTTTGTAAAATACTGTATTTAACGAATAAACGTTTAAATTAGATAAAAAAAGAAAAAAATGTTGACGGGTTAAAGTACTGCTAGACTTTAACGTGTTTAAAATACCAGACACAATCTGCATAGCAATACCAATTACTCAGTAACCGTACAATAAGTTTAAAACACGAATTAAGATAATTTTTAAGAACTCCAGTAAAGATAGTTCTGCATAAAAATACTGACTTGAAGTAAAATTTTGAAAAGAAATTGCCAGTACATTAGATGCGACAATATTTTGCGTAAATAATACAGGTATATCAGTACTGTTTAATGTGGATAAACGAAATTCAATAGATATTTTAGTATCTTGTGGTAACTTTTCAATAACCGGAGTAAAATCCTGGATAAACTGCTCAATTTTTACCCCGCGATGCTGAGTAAAAGCTGCTTGAATAGTACTATTCGATTCAACAGCGCCAGCCTCTGTTACCAAGTTATATGAAATATAATTATATTTATCAAAAAGCAACATGTAAGATTTTTACGTACAAATTCTGGAATTATCACATCGAAAAACTATATAACAATATATAACAAATATATAACTAAACACACATTATAAATACATACTGAGATTAAATAAAATCAAATTAGTGTATATGATTTTTAAAACCATATATTTTACCTTGAAGTTTTAAATTTATTAAATTTAAAAACTTTGGTAAACACAGTAAGCTTTAGTTTTACATTATTTGCAAACACACCTCTGCACTAACCAAAGTTTTGTTATAATTTAAAATATAAAAAATAAATTATAACAAAACTTGTGTGATTATCGTTCACATTTATAAAAAAATAATTTTTAGAATAATCTTCTGGCTTATATAATAATTCAGCCATTATATCATTATACTTAGCTACTCGGCTATGCTTTGTGTAAAACAACCGATCCACCAGAGGTATATACTTTCCAGTCCTCTCGTACTGAGAAAATATTTCTTCAATTTTTAAGGCAACAGATAGGAACCGAACTGTCTCACGACGTTCTAAACCCAACTCACGTACCACTTTAATAGGCGAACAGCCTAACCCTTGGGACCTTGTGCAGCCCCAGGATGTGATGAGTCGACATCGAGGTGCCAAACGAACCTGTCAATACGATCTCTCAAGATTCATTAGCCTGTTATCCCCGGAGTACCTTTTATCCGTTAAGCATTAACCCTCCTGTTAGGGGTTAATGGATCAATATGGCCGACTTGCATCCCTGTTCAATTCGTCAATTTCACAGTCAAGCAATCTTTTACCATTTTATTTTTAGATAAACTTAATTAATCAAAGACTGCCTTATGCACATCTCCGTTACTATTTAGGAGACGACCGCCCCAGTCAAACTACCAATCTAACACTGTTTCAACTAGTTAAGTTGATTAGCAGTACTGTAAAAAATGGCTGGTATTTCACTGAACGCCTAAAAAGTCAACTGGTGTTGAATTGTCATAAGCTTCCCAACTACACTACACATTCTTACAAGTACCACAATACAAGATTATAGTAAAGGTTCACGGGGTCTTTCCGTCTTATTGCCATTACGCTGCATCTTCACAGAGAATTCAATTTCGCGGAGTCAATACTGGAGACAGTGGGGAAGTCGTTACGCCATTCATGCAGGTCGGAACTTACCCGACAAGGGATTTCGCTACCTTAGGACCGTTATGGTTACAGCCGCCGTTTGCTGGGACTTATTTAGGCTTGCTGCAAAAATTAATTTGCAACTACCCGCTTCATCGATCAGCACCGGGCAGGCGTCAGACCCTATACTTCATTTTACAATTTTGCAGAGTCCTGTGTTTTTAGTAAACAGTCGCTCCCCCCTATTCTGTTACACCCACTAAAAGTTACCTTTAAGAGGGTACTCCTTCTTCCGAAGTTACGGAGTTAATTTGCCGAGTTCCTTCAGTATTGTTCTCTCAATTGCCTTAGTATACTCTACTAGTCTACCTGAGTCGGTACTTAGTACGGTTTTAATTTATTTCTTTTAGTTTTTTCTCGAGAGTCTTAAAATTAGCTAACAAAAACACTTAGATTGTTAACAAATTCATGGACCCTGTCACAAAAAGAAAGTATAGAAATATAAATCTATTACCCATCAGCTGTATTTTTCAATAAAACCTAAGGGGCCGACTAACTTGCCACAGATTAACTGGATGGTTTTTAACAAAACCCTAAGACTTACGGCAAAAATGCTTTTCACATTTTACGCGCTACTCATGTCAGCATTCGCACTTCTGATATCTTCATGGTACTTAACAGCACCACTTTAACAACCTACAGAACGTTCTGCTACCAAACATTATAATTGTTTCTACCGTTTTGGGAAATAATTTTAAGTTCCTTACATTTTTAAACCCAATAGGCTAATATCGGTGAGCTTTTACGCTTTCTTTAAAGGATGGCTGCCTCTAAGCCAACCTGCCGATAACACACCTATATGGATTATTTTAAACACTCAATTATTGTTTTAGACCCTTAACGTATAGTCTGAGTTATTTCTCTCTCGATCCTAGACCTTACACCTAGGACCCGCCTGTGGAATTTTTATAAAAATAGCATTCTAAGTTTTGTTAGGTTCAGTAAGACTAAACGCCCCCCTAGCCCATCAAGTGCTTTACCTCTAAAATTAAACATTCCACGCATTACTTCAATAATTTTCGCAGAAAACTAGCTATCTCCAGGTTTGATTAGCCTTTCACCCCTAGCCAAAAGTCATCCCAGTCTATTGCAACAGACACGGGTTCAGCCCTCATACTAAATTTTCATTCAATAATCGGCTTGCTTTTGGCTAGATCACCTGGTTTCGAGTCTAGCTATAGTAACTAACAACTCTTTTAAAATTCGCTTTCGCTACGCCTACAAATAAATATCGGCTTGCTACTACAACTAAGTCGCTGACCCATTATACAAAAGGTACGTTATTTCAAAATATAACTGCTCTTAAATACCCAATTTCAAGCTCTATTTCACACATTGTAAATATCTTTTCATCTTTCCTTCACAGTACTTGTTCACTATCGGTCATAAATCATATTTAGGTTTAGAGGACAGACCCCCTATGCTCAAACAAACCAAGCAAAAATTGTTTTACCCACCTCAGAAAATTGTCAATCAATGTACGGGACTAACACCCTGTTTCGTATACCACTTCTCGATATTTCTAAATCGACAAATAGACTGAATAGACCTAGTTTACGTTCACTCACCATTACTAGTAAAATCTTTAGTTAATTTATACTCCTACAGCTACTAAGATGTTTCAGTTCGCTGCGTTTTAAGTTTTCTTATAATTGTTAGTTTCCTAATTCAGGAATCTTTACGTCATAGTCTTGACCTTGACTCGGTAAAGCTTTTCGTATCGAGATAACACGCCATTAGTTTGATTTATGCCTAGATATCCGTTAGGTATTCATTATTATTTAATCTCTTTTATAGATAGTATATTATTGTATGTATAACCACAATTTAACACATAACACAATTTAACACATAACACAATTTAACACATAACACAATTTAACACATAACACAATTTAACACATATGAATAGGTTTTTTTCTCTCTCTAAGTTCCTATTTTTCTATTATTAAAATTTTAATTTTTAAGTAATTGTAAAAACATAGATACAGGCATGTAACCATAGGTATCAAATTTTTTTTTATCGGCCATTAACTTAACAGCTGCTGAAAATAAACGAGAATTGTCAAATTTAGTAAATAAAGATGATTCAAAAAGTGCAACACTAGAATTAATATCGTTTAAATAACCGTTAAGTGCTGCATAAATAATCATAACTTGTTTTTCAATAGTTATAGGGCTATAACGGCCTTGTTTTAAAGCATCAACTAACAAACCACCACGTTTTAATAACATTTGAGTAACCTTATCCAGATCTGAACCAAATTTAGTAAAACCTAGAACTTCACGATATTGGGCTAATTCTAATTTTAAATTACCACTCATTTTTCGCATAAACCCCAATTGAGCAGCAGAACCAACACGACTAACAGACAAACCAACATTAATAGCTGGGCGAATACCGTTGTAAAAAAGTTCTGAATCTAGAAAAATTTGACCATCGGTAATAGAAATAACGTTAGTAGCAATATAGGCAGACACATCACCAGCTTGTGTTTCAATTACAGGTAAAGCAGTTAAAGAACCTCCTTGTAATTTTTTAGATAATTTAGCTGCACGTTCTAACAAACGAGAGTGTAAGTAGAAAACATCACCAGGATAAGCTTCGCGGCCTGGTGGGCGACGTAATAATAATGACATTTGACGATAAGCAACCGCATGTTTACTTAAATCATCATAAACCACTAAACAATGTTTACCGGAATCACGGAAATATTCACCCATGGTACAAGCTGCGTAGGGGGTTAAGTATTGTAATGTTGCGCTATCTGCAGAACTACTTGCAACGATAATAGTGTGTTTTAAACAATCCCGACGTTCTAAAGTTCTGACAAGTTGTGTAACATTAGACATTTTTTGACCAATAGCAGCATAAATACAATATAAAGCTGCTTGATCATTTTTAAAAGTATTACGTTGATTAATAATGGCATCAACAGCGATAGTTGTTTTACCTGTTTGACGATCACCAATAATTAATTCACGTTGACCACGACCGATTGGGACAAGAGCATCAACAGATTTTAAACCAGTCAACATAGGTTCGCGAACAGATTCACGATCAATAATACCGGGAGCATTAGTCTCAACACGACGAGATGTAGTATTTAGTAAAGCCCCTTTGCCATCTAAAGGTGCCCCAACAGCATTTAATAGGCGGCCAAGTAAACTAGAGCCTGTTGGTAGACTAACAACAGAACCAGTACCAATAACTTCATCACCTTGACGAATTTCTCGATCAGAACCAAACAAAACAGCATTTACAGTACTACGATTTAAATTTAAAGCCATACCTAAGACATCTCCCGGGAATTTTAATAATTCCCCAGCCTTAACATTATGTAAACCAGAAATTGTAACAACACCATCAATAACAGATAAAACACGTCCGGATTCGTTGCTTTTTAGACTTTTAACGATAGCAGGTTTTTTTTTACCGAACTCTTTATAAGATTCATTTAATAATTTATCAAAAATAGAAGTTGTCATATTTATTTTTTTAATTTAAAATTTTAGATTATTTTAGATTAAAGAACTAATCATTTTGGAAAAAATTAATTTATTACCCCCGAAATTTAAGTATGAAATTAAGGTCCTTTCTTATTTTTAAGAAAATTCAAAATTTTATATTCTACAAAACCTTAAATCAAGAATTTAAACCGAGTAACCAAAATAATTATGAAACCATGATGCACACACGAAAACAACAATCAGAAAATCAGAAGAATTTAATCTATTTATTTCAACTAGCTAGCTCGTCTAACCATAAAGATTCAATAAAATACTCAAAAACTGCAGGCTTAACAGCAATTATATAAATAGGCATGAAAGCGTGTCCTGTACCACAAATTTCACTACACTGACCAAAATAGCGACCAACTTGACTAATATAAACAGGAACAGAACTAATTCTACCAGGTGTAGCATCAATTTTTACACCTAAAGAAGGAACGGCAAAAGAATGAATAACGTCATTAGAGGTCACTAAAAATCGAATATGAACATTTACAGGTAATACCAATGGTATATCTGTTTCTAATAACCGAGAACCACCAACAGCTAAATCAGAATCACTTGTAATATAGCTATCATATTTAATAGTAACAGGTGTTTCATGGACAGTGTGAAAAACTTGTTTTAAATCATCACCTATCAATTTACTAACCAAATATAACGTAAATTCCATATGATCCGCTAATACATTTTTTTTGGAAAATTGCATTAAAGCCTCAGATGGTGTAGTATCTGCACCTAAATGAAGAAGTTCAAGTACTGTTGGATATAAATCTTCAGGCTCATTAATAAGATTGTTAGGGTTATTATAATCAAAAACCCCAGAAGAAATGGTTTCAGAAAGTTCAAAATCAGAAAATTCATAGCTTCAATATCATTGATTACCAATAACTTTAACAGTTAGTGTTGGTTCAATAATTTCACCCATTGCGTAAAGTAAAGAAAAAGAAGGAGCTACAATAAATAACAATAATACTATTGGTGTAATGGTTCAAACTAACTCGACCATGAAGTTATGAGCGATTGGTTTATAATGAAATACACTCTTTAAAAGGTACTGCATCCCTGTAATATCAAGTGCACGACTTTGGTTATCACGTACACGTAAAGGGGAAAAGTTACCAAAAACAGCATAAAATAATTTTGATATTGCTGGATGAACAACAAATAAGTCTGCTAAATTACGCTCACCTAAACTGTTATATTTTTGAAAAAAATAAACCCAAGTAGTATACAACCCAATACCTACACCATAAGCAACCAATAAAATTATAAACATAATATAATCATGTAACTCAACAATCCCATACATTATAGGAGAAGCAGCATCATTAAAATAAAAATATGATTTTAATGGGGTTGCAAAAGCTAGTGATATAGAATCAGCAACAACGCACAGAGAAACTACTAGTAAGGCTACATTAGTAACATCTAACTTAACACGTGGGAACAAAAATTCATATTGTAAACTTAAAAATGCTCGATAAAAAGAAGACACTTTGTCCATTTTATAAGCATTTTTTGAGTCAGTAGTTAAAATATCCCAACCACCGTTAGCGTGTTCAACACGAACACCGTTTAAAACCATAGGACCTCAGACCCCAGGAACAAGCACCTTATAATTAGTATTAGATAATTTATTTCAAAAATCAAACGAAACAACATCAAATCGAGCAGAATCTGCTAAATAATCATTTTTGTAAGTAAACATTTTATCAAAAAAGCCAATACTTAAAAAGATAGCAAATAAAAAGATACAAATACTAATTAGAGACATATAGGAACCTAAAGACGATAAATAGTTGAAAGCATAGTAAACATCTGGATAATCAGGAATACGACGAGGCATACCAGCTAAACCTAAAAAATGCATTGGGAAAAAAGTTAAATTAACACCTATAAATAATGTTCAAAAGTGCATACGACCTAAATATTCATCTAAAACGTACCCAGTAATTTTCCAAAATCAATAGTAAAATCCGGCAAAAAATGCAAATATAACACCCATGGATAAAACGTAATGAAAATGCCCTACAACGTAGTAGGTATCATGCATTGCGATGTCTAAGCCCGCGTTAGCTAAAATAACCCCAGTAACACCACCCGTTGTAAATAATACCAAGAAACCACAAGCAAATAAAAAAGGAGTTCGTAAGCGTAGTACACCACCCCACATAGTAGCAATTCAACTGAAAATTTTAATACCAGTTGGAACGGCAATAATCATAGTAGCTGCTGTGAAATAAGCACGAGAATCAACATCCATACCAACAGTATACATATGATGTGCTCAAACAATAAATCCCAGAATTCCAATTGATGTCATTGCATAAATCATCCCAATGTTTCCAAAAATCGGCTTATTAGCAAATGTTGAAATAACTTGACTAATAATACCAAATGCAGGTAAAATTAAAATGTAAACTTCAGGGTGGCCAAAAAATCAAAATAGATGTTGATATAGAATAGGATCACCACCACCGGCTGGATCGTAAAAGGTGGTATTAAAATTACGATCGGTTAATAGCATTGTAATAGCACCTGCTAGTACTGGTAAAGATAATAAAAGTAAAAATGCGGTTAACAATACAGATCAAGCAAACAAAGGCATGCGTAATAAAGTCATACCTGGTAGACGCATGTTAAAGATTGTTGTAATAAAATTAATTGAACCTAACAGAGAAGAAACACCTGCTAAGTGTAAACTAAAAATAGCTAAATCTACAGAAGGTCCAGAATGAAATTCTACACCAGATAGGGGTGGGTAAACAGTTCAACCAGTACCAGCACCAACTTCTACAAGAGCAGAAGATAACAGTAACAAAAATGATGGAACAAGTAATCAGAAACTTAAGTTATTTAGACGTGGAAATGCCATATCAGGTGCACCAATTAGTAATGGAACGAATCAGTTCCCCATACCACCCATCATAGCTGGCATAACAAAAAAGAAAATCATAATGAAAGCGTGGGCTGTTACGATAACATTATAATACTGATAATTAGTGCCTAAAATAACAGCTCCCGGTGCTGACAATTCTAATCTGATAATTGCAGAAAACATAGTACCGATTAGACCGGCAAATCCACCAAAAACTAAATAAAGTGTTCCAATATCTTTATGATTTGTCGAGTACACAAATCGAATTAAAAACGATTTTAAATTTAATAATGTTTCCATTTAAAGTTAAAAAAAAAATAAAAAGGCTACGGTATTAATTAAAATTTTTATTGTATGTTTTTATAAAAATCTTAAAAAAAAATAAATAAGGAAATAAGTAAAGCAAGTATAATCAATAATACATACCTGTATATGACACCGCTGTGTAATTTCATGGTCAGGGCAGAGATTTTATCTACTTGACGCACAACACCTAATGGTCCAAAAAATTCTAAAACACCACGGTCAATAAGTTTGAACGTTATAAAATACGAAATAAAGAAATACGTTTTTACAATGTATTGGTTATATATAAGGTCAAAATACCACTTTTTATTAAGAAAAGAAATAATCTTCGCATAAATTAAAAAATTATTATTAATTGTTAGAAAATTTAAATTGTTATAACCGTAATAAACTAAAAAAGAGAATCCCATACCGGATAAAGATAGAATTAATGGAATTATTTTAATAGTAATTGGAAGAAATTCAGCATCTATAAAAACTTGATTTTGTGGCAATACAAAGATTGAAGTTTGTCAAAAATCAGAACCTAAACCAATGAACATATCCTTGGTTAAATAACCCCAAAAGATACTTCCAAACATAAGTGGAAAAAAGGCAAATAACATATAACGAGGTGATTCATGGGCTGTTAAAATTGCTGATTTTAATGTATTTGTTTTGTTAGCAAAAAAAGTTAAATGCAACAAACGTCAGGAATAGAAAGCTGTAAAAAAAGCTGACAATATACCCAGCAAATATGCGAATAGTGAAAATGATGTGTTAGCCGCAAAAGTAAACTCTAAAATAGCATCTTTAGAATAAAAACCTGTAAGATAAGGGAAACCCATAAGAGAAAGTGAGCCTGCAAGCATCATAACATAGGTTAGTGGCAGTATTTTAACAATACCACCCATTCGTCGCACATCTTGTTCATTTAATAAGCTATGTATAACTGAACCTGCACATAGAAAAAGCAAGGCTTTAAAAAATGCATGATTTACCAAATGAAAAAACCCTACGGCGTAGCCCGATGAACCACATGCAAATACCATGTAACCCAACTGGCTACATGTCGAGTAGGCAATTACCTTTTTTAAATCATTTTGTACTAGCCCGACACTTGCAGCAAAAAATGCTGTTAAAGCACCAGTAACTGTGACTAACACTAACACGTTGGGTGCGTACTCAAACAACGGTGAACATCGTATTATTAAAAAGACACCAGCAGTAACCATAGTAGCTGCATGAATCAATGCTGAAACAGGTGTTGGACCTTCCATGGCATCTGGTAATCAAACATGTAAACCTACCTGAGCTGACTTACCAACAGCCCCAATGAATAAAAACAAACAAATCAGTTCAACTATATTTATTTGAAATCCAACAATATCAAAAGTTACTGCTGTAAATACATTGTTTAAGGCAAAGATTGTATAGAAATTTAACGTTTTAAATGTTAAAAAAATAATTAGTATGGCGGTATATAAGGCAAAATCGCCGAAACGATTTACAATCAATGCTTTCAATGCTGAAGTATTTGCTTGAGTTCGAGTAAATCAAAAATTAATTAGTAAATACGAGGCTAGACCAACACCTTCTCAACCAGTAAAGAATTGTATAAAATTACCAGAAGTAAGAAGTACAAACATAAAAAGAGTAAATACAGTTAAATAAGTCATAAATCGTATAAAATGTGGATCTTCACCCATATAGTCCAATGAATAAATATGAACGAGTAAAGAAACAAGACTAACAGCCAGCAACATAGTTGCTGTTATAGTATCAAACAAAAATTCGAAGTTTACCTTGGCTGAACCTAAATTAAACCATAACCCAAGGTCAATAAAACATGTATATTTTAATAATGCAACTTCGTAAAAAATTATACTTGATACAATAAACGTAATAATCATACAACTTATATTTATAACCTGAACTCCATTTTTACCTAACAGTTTTCCAAAAAATCCCGTCACAAAAGCACTTAATGCTGGAATAGCTAGTACAAGTAGATACATTTTTATTAAATTTTGTTTATATAGAGTCTGTGTATATTGCTGTTTAACCACATAAAAACATAAGTAACTTTATTTTATAAAGTTTATATCGTTGTATATAGTTTTCGAAGAGCTTAACGCATATTGATAGTTTTTACAAAATCATTTTGAGTTTGTTTGAAAGTATCTTGTCGTTTATGAATTACAGACTCTTTTAATGTTAAGATGATAGAACCCATCATTGCTACGAGTAAAAGAAAACTTAGCAATACAAGCGCAAAGCCGTAATATGAGTATAACACTAAACCGATCGATTGAATATTCTCATAGATAAGAATTGCTGATAGTCAATCATTATAAACAAAGTTAGTAGTCTTGCTAGTTGAATATTGCATATTATTATTAACTAATTCTAGTACAGTAACATCTAATGAATTAATTCTAAACAAATACACAAAATTACCAACTAACACAACACCAATAACAAATGCTAACGGTGTATAAACTCAAAAATTCTCCTTGATTTCTAATAACTTAATATTTAACATCATAACAACAAAAAGAAATAAAATGGCAATAGCACCTACATATACGACAATATAAACCATTGCAATGTAATCTAAATTCAATAGCAGAAGTACAGCTGTTGCATTACAAAACAACAATATTAAGTACAGTATCGAATGAACGGTATTGGTTGAAAAGATAACCATAAAAGCACATATGAATAAAAGTATTAAAAAAACAAATAAAAAGAAACTACTAAAATCAAACCACATGTTATAAATATTCAACAATCTTTATTTATAGTTTACGTATGTTATATATTATATATATATATATAACTCCTTTTTTTCTTCTTCTCATTTTTTTACTATTTAAAGAGAACAAAAACTAAAAAAAAATATATTTTAAAAAAAAATAATATATATATATTATAAAATATTTAAAAAAAAATATAACTAGGGCGGATAACGAGAATCGAACTCGTACATTCAAAGCCACAATCTGATACTCTACCATTTAAGCTATATCCGCATAAAATATCATTTATTTGCAGGGGACAGGATTCGAACCTGCGAAGCGTGCGCAATAAGTTTACAGCCTACCTCCTTTGACCACTTGGATACCCCCCAGCCATATATATATATATATATAACACCTATTAAATTTATACCCTGTAAAATGTTTTAGTTGAGGTAAACTGTTTAGAACATAAAGTCATTATACGCGAAGTTAAACTTTGTGAAGATACATAAAAATTACAAACGTTGGAACTTAAAAAAGTTTTAACATTTTTTAAGTAACTCTGATTAGTTTTAAATTTAGAATGATTCAATCAATTTACTTTGCTTAAAACAGATAAACTATTGGTTGAAAGCGAATAACCCAACATACGCGATAAAAAAGCGTTATTATCAACAAGCGTAGCACCCTCAGATAATAAATTTTTTAATTTATTGCTTAATGTGTTAAAAAACGAGTAATAAGGTAAAGCAACGCCTATATTTAAAAAAATAGGCTTGGTTTTTTGCAGAAAACCTTGTAAATTCAAAAAGTGCTCACTCATTTCAAAATTAGAATGAATAGGTAATAATAAGTCGTAAGTTAATAAATCTTTGGATCCAAAGGCATTACACGAAATTAAAAATTTTGATCCTTTAAACAACTTAATAGGACGACAAAATGAAGAGTCTGTATTTAAAAACAGTAAAGCTTTAAAATTACTATAGGTTAAAGCATTGGTTGTTAAAGAATTTGTGGAAAGCGCTAATTCATGCATGTTCGGTTCAAATGCAAAACTTGGTAAAACTGAAACGACCGGAGATGCGCTTAAATTAAAATTAAGAATTAGCTTTTGAATTAGTTTTAAAACGTCGAAATATGCAGCACATTGATTAACAATTTCTGACCCACATAGAATTAACGGCATTTTTGCTTTTAACAAATAGTAACAAATATAATGCTTACCTTCTGCTATTTTCGAAAGAATTGAAATATCTGATCCTAATGAAGTAGTATTAAAGTTTAACTTGTTAAAAAAACCTAACGTAAATACTTTTGCACCAGATAATGTAATTTGTCGTAAGTATAAATTAAAAACACTTGATTCAATTTTTGGATTAGTATTTACAAGTAAAACTAAATCAGTCTTATTTAAATTATCAACTAACAACGACTTTGCATTTATGCTAGAACGAAAATCAAATGTGACTTTTGATGCATTTGGGATTATAAATTTAGCCCCGCAACTGCGAAAATATGTTATAGCATTAAATTGTGTTTCTAAGCCTGCATTCAAGGGTATATTTCAAATTTGAACTAAATCGTTGTAATTATGCTTAGCTAAGAAAGACATTATAGCATTAAAACTAAAATCTCATGTTGTTTTTAAAAAAGAATTTTCAACTTTAGTAAGTGGAAATAATAAACGTTGTAACTTGTAAGCATCATATGAAAAACGCACTTTATCCGAAATTCAACAGTCATTAATTTTTTTATTTATACGCGGTAAGATTCTAACAATCTTGTTATTTAAAACGTCAACACGTATATTAGAGCCGAATGCATCAAATAAATCAATAGTAGAATGTGATAAAAGATCTCATGGTCTGGCTTTAAAAGCATAGGGTTTTGAGGTTAATGCCCCGACAGGACAAACATCAATAATATTACCCGACACCTCACTATCTAAATAATTTTGAATATAAAATCCAATTTCCATTTTAGATCCACGTCCTGTAATTCCAAACGTTTCCAAACCAGCAACTTCTCGCGCAAAGCGAACACAACGGGTACAATGAATACAACGTGTCATTACCGTTTTAACCAAAACACCAAAATTTTTATCTTCTACCGAACGTTTACTTTCGTAAAAACGACCACGATCGCTACCAAAAACTAAAGATTGATCTTGTAAATCGCACTCACCTCCTTGATCGCAAATCGGACAATCTAAAGGGTGATTTGCTAATAAAAACTCTAAAACACCCTCACGTGCTTTTTTAACTAGTGCTGTATTTGTATAAACAGACATATCAGGAAGTACGGTAATAGCGCATGAAGCTTGTAAAGGTTTTGCACTTTTTTTAGTCTCTTCAACTAAACACATACGACAATTACCAGCTACTGATAACTTTTCATGAAAACAAAAATGAGGAATCTTAACACCATAGCTTTCGCAAGCTTGCATAATTGTTTGGTTTGGCATAACCTCACGCCTAATACCATTTATAAAAATAGAAATATGTTTCATTTAAATTAAAAAAATTATATTGTAATTCTTATTTATAAGTATGAATTATAAATATGAGCTAAATTACGATTTAATGGGTCTAATTCTAAATAATTAGGAACAAAAACATCAGTAATTTTAGGTTTTTTAAAAATAATAGCATTTAATAAACAATAATCCATCTCAATATACCCCGGATTATTAAAAAACAGCGGAATGCTTGGAGTCAATTTAGTGCTTGACTTTATAGATAACCCGCGAATACTACGAATCCGATTTAAAATAGAATCAAAAATTAAATTAAATGACGAATCAGTAACCGTAATAGTATCCCCTATAGAAAATCTAAAGTTTTTGTTTGTAAAAACATGCCCATTTGCTGCAAATGCACCACGAGCAATCATTTGCTTTGCAAAATATTTACTAGGGGCAAAATTCAAACGATATAAAAAAAATTCAGCACGAAATTCTAGAATTGAAATAATAACAGCTGCTGCATATTTTTTAAAATGTTTTAACCTCAGAAATAATTGCTGAAACTGACGATAACCTAGAGTAGTATAAAATAATCTAAACTTATGAAAACGCTCATGGCTATAACTTAAAAAATTAACACGTTTGGGGGTATGCCCGACTTTCGAGTTTTTTCGAATAAAACCACGCTCAAGACGAAAAGTGTAAAATCGCTTAAAAAACACACGTTTTGTGTACAAAGAACTGTAGGCACGTATAGCTCAGAACTTACGAGACCTTCAAGGCAACACATGGACAAAGTTCGTCTCAAAAAATAAATTATTAAAAGTTAACTTGTTTTTTAAATGTAAACGCATTTTTCGCATTTTAAAAAAACTGGAGAGAGAATTAGAATTACCAAGAAGTGTAACACTAGAAGAACGAACATCTGTTTTTGCTAAGAAAGTAAAATTTCTAAGTTTTTGACTATAATTAATGTTTTTAGAATATTGCTTAATTTGTAGATTTTTTTTTTGTACATTCAATATACAACTAATATCCTTAACCGAGTACAGGTAACGATATAAATTGTATCAAACGCGAAATCGCTGAATGTATCGTTGCCATGCAATTTTTTCCTTTTTTTGTAAAAAAAAAAAACGATAAACCCGAAAATAGTACAAATAATTTAATCTTGAAGAATAACTAATATTTCGTTTAACAATAGAAGGTATAACAAATTTTCTTATTTTAAAAGAATTATTTCGACGAAATTGATTAAAATACGATAATATCCGTCAATAATTTGATAAGATTATACTTCTGAACATTAAAGTATTAGTAATTGATACTGATGACGTCTTTTTAGATCCACTACTACTGGATCGAAATAAAAAAACATTATTATTATAAATATGAATATTGTAAATATAAGAGGTTTTTAATCGTAAAGTAATAATAAACATACTAATTTTATAATTCTAAATACGTAAAATTTACATAATTATCGTGAATTGGATAATAAGAACAATGAGTTATCTGCAAGATTAACTTTATTAAATAATCGATGTTGCTGAAAAATTTGAAACTTTTCAAAATTAATTTTTTTTTTTGAATATGACTTGGTACTCAAAAAGCTAATTTTCAAAATATTTTTTTGTGTTAAAAAACCATTAGAGTTTAATACTTTATAAAAAAAATTGGATGAATTTAAACTAATTCCATTAAATTTTAAAAACGTAGAATTAAACTTATCTAATAAGTTTTCAAAGTATACATTATTTTTGAAAGAATGGATAAATAATTTATAAAGTAAACTTTTATTAGAAAGTCCTGGATACAAAATTTGCATAAAAATAAAAAAAACATTTAAATTTGCAAAACCATGTTTATTAAAAAATGAAAAATTAAATAAAAATCGATCTAAATATAGGTATAATCGATTTAAAAAATAAATGTAAGAATATGTATTAACATCGTATAACTTATAAAAGGATTTCTTAAAGTATCTAGGAATGTATCTTATAAAAAATGATGAATAAGTTCTTAAAGCGAAGCTTAAAATACCCGATAACTTAAATTTATAATGCAAAGGAACACACAACTGCGTTTTTATATATTTACGGTTTTTTGAACAAAGACGTAAAAAATTATCTCTTAAATTATAATGACGATAACGAAAAAAGCCTATTCTATTTAAACCATGATCCAAACTAAAATTTTGTAAACTTTTTTTAACATGAAAAATAACTTGACGTTGTATTTTTGACATAGTTTGATAAAAAATATTTACTCTTTAAGATTTTTACTTTTAAAAACACACCCCAATCCATCTTTGAAAAAACAAGCACTATTATAAAAATTACCAGCGACGATTATTAAATCTTTTAGAATTAACATTATTTTTCATAGAAATATTTTTATATTTTCCAGTAAATGATTTAGATTTATTAATAAACCAATTATCAGTTAACTTGCTAAACTGACGTTTACGTTGTAATTGGAAATATTTTTTTAAATCAGCAAATGATAAAATGAATGGACGTAATGCACGATATTCTAAATTATACTTTTTATAAAAGAATGAATAATTATTTAATATTTGCACGGAAACCAGATAAGTAGCATTCGCATCTGACTTATAATAGTTAACCCTACGTTTATATGAACCAACATAATTAGAAACTGGTATTAGCGGTGTTAAATCAAAAATACTAGAAAATAAAAATTCTAATTCTTGAGATGCTACGTTTCATAGTAATAAAGACGAGGTTCGGTTACTTCTCAACATATTAGCTTTAAAATAATCAACATTGTTTCGAAATGCAAATGAACGTGAAAATTTACGTAAACTACTTTGAACTAAAAAAAGTTTTTTATACAAGTTTAAAAAGTTTAAACTAAATAGATCAATAGAAATTGATAAATGTTCTAAATTATCTGCTGCATTTTTATTAGAATACAAATCACTAAATAAACCAGTATTATATAATCGATAAAAGTTCAACCCAGTAGTAACTTTTCCTATTAAAGATAAAAAGGTTACACGATGATTATCAAAAAAATCATAAAAATGTCTTATAAAATAACACTTAAGTATAACATTTGACATAGCGAGCTTTTTAGCCATTTGGTCAAAAGTTAGAGAAATAACTACATCCGTAATTGTAGCATACTTTTTAGAATCTAAAAACGATTTTTCAGATAAACCACGAGTAGTTGTTAATAGAAAAGTATAAAATTTATGATTTAATAAGCACAATAAAGAAACTTTACTGTGCGTATTTTTCAGGTAATCATTATACACTGCCGTTGATTTATAAACCAATAGATATTTTTTCATTAATTTTTTAAAAATAAATAAATTATTAGTAAAAAAAAATTTATACGCAGTCGACAAATTATAAAGTAAATTTGTATTCAAAATAGAAGTGCCTAAAGTACTTAACTTCAATTTTACCTTAATAAAAGGTAGATTACAAACATTTATACGTGATAAAATACGAGACTTTACGTGAAGTTTGTGAGCAACAGGCAATTGTTTTAATATACCTACCATTTTAAACTTATTTTGTATAGCATTTAAAATAAACAAATAGCGCTCTTTGTAAATTCCACGTTGAACTGAATACTTGTGAATACTATAATACAATAAAACACTAGATAAAGAAACAGAATTACCCGGGATATGGTATGTTACTTGATAAGAGTTCGAACTACCCGAGTCAACGCTACAAATGCTTGGAATATCTAAAATAAAACATTCATTAACGGAAACAGCATTTATAACAGAGTCATTTATAAAACAAAATCTTGGCATACGAGTTAGGTTCATAACATGACGAAAAACTGATTGCTTATAACGAATTGGGTTAAAAGTACGATTCATAATATTACGTATCACACCATTACTTAGGCCCATTGCCTCTATCCGCGCAAATGCCCGAATAATAATTTTATGTAAATAAAAACGACGCACACTACTTTGACGAACAAAACGAAAATTTGTCAAGCGCCCAGCAACTCATAAACCACGAGCTACTGGTTGATTTAAACCCCCAAAAAAATCTACTAAAAAATCATCTAAAAAAGAAACCGAATTAACAACTAACGAAAATTTACGTAAAGAACTCATAGTAATTATAAAGTTAGAAATTAAACGTAAGCTGGTGTAGGCAAAGTTTAAATTAAATAACGTAAACTTTAAATAGTTAAATGGAAATAAGTATTTTAACATAGACGAATGTAGTAGTGTTGATTGAAGACCTAAATGAACGCCGTGTTTAAAAAGCTGTGAAAAACTAAAATATACTAAACCAACTGACATCAACAAGTGTTATAGATGAGTTAAATATAAAATCTAAATAAAATAGTATAGACCGATAATAAACTAATAACAAAATTAATAGTAAACCAGAATAATTTATAAAATAATTAATTATTAGTTTAACTTTTGATTCTGTTAAAATAAAAACCCAACTAATAGGTAAATTGTAGTTTTTATTGTCTGCTATAAACATAAATCGAATAAGACGAAAGTAATAAAAAGCCATAGCTGTTGAAGCTATTAAAATAGATATAATTAATACAAAATGAATATTAAAAGTCGTTAAATAAATAACAAACTTACTGATAAAACCAACTGTTGGTGGAAGACCAGCCACTGATAGTAAAAACATCACAAAAAAAAAAGAAGTAATAGGGGCACTTCAATATAAATTTCTGTATAAAGAAAATTTATTTAAAAAAGAATCAGTACTAACTTTAAAATTAAAAAAAATGGAAAATAATCCAAAAACATTAAAAATGTAAACACAAATAAAAAGTAAAAAATAGGAAGCAATACCTTGCATAACAGAAAGAAGTAAATACGAGTTTATACCGATACTACTATAAATTAATAATTTTTTAAATTTATCTTGATAAAGTGCAGGAAAAATACCAAAAACAATATTCATAAAAATAATAAAATAAAATAAAAAATAAAAACTAGTAGAAATAACTTCGGGTAAATAGCATGCGTATATTTCGAAAAAAAAAACTCATAAAATAAATTTCTGAACAGTCATAAAAAATAAAGTTACATTAGCAGGAGCCCCTACATATACATCTGGCATTCAAAAATGAAAAGGAGCTACCCCTAATTTTAAAAATAATGCAATAAATATAAAAAAAACACCAAATGTTATTTTAAATTCCGCGTCTAAAAGAGCTATAAACTCTATTAATCTAGAAAAATCAAATAACAAAAAGTCGGATAGCACATCTGATAAAAAACGTTTAAACAAACTACCTGATAAATTATTATCTCATAAAACATAATTTGTAATCAATGATAAGTCAGAGAATGAAGATACCCCTAAGCCGCCGTAAAGGTAAGAAAAACCCAACATTAAAAAAGCTGAAGAAACTGCCCCTATAATTAAATATTTTAGCCCAGCTTCTGTAGAAAAATTACTAAATGTATAGGAACCTGCTAAAATATACATTGGAATAGAAACAAGCTCAATTGCTAAAAAAACTACTAAAAAATTATTCGAACTAAATAAAATTAAACCGCCTAAAAAAACTAAACAAATTAAAAAATAATGCTCAACATTTAAAAAAAAATTTTTACGTAAAGTTAAACAAATAGCCAAATATAAAAACATCATCGAAGCTAAGACGATCTTATAAATTAAACTATTATAAGTAATACATAAGCTGTCAAAATAAAGAAATATATATGCTTTCTCTGTAAAAAAACTATTAAACTTGTTTAAAGTTAAGACTAACAGGTCCAAACATAAAAGTAAAATATATAGTAGCAAACCTAAAAACGTTCTAACAGCAGTTATATCATTGTATATAGTTAAAATAAAAGACGATTTTATCGTAGAAATTAACGATATGTGTTGATTAACTTTTTTTGATAATACAGAATATAAGTAAATACATAATAGTGTAAACAAGCTTGCTGAAAAAAACATTTCAGGCAAAAAAACATTATAATGGATACAAGAAAAAAAGTATAACATCCGTTATATAATCGTATAAAAATTATTTTTTACCAAAAACATTTAAGTTTACTAAAAATTGTTTAATGAATTTAGTTAAATAAAAAATATGTTTATTAAAAAAAAACCCATCAATATAATTATTACGTAACTTATATAAAATGCTCATTTTGTATAAAAAATCAAGTTTCTGTTTGCGAAGTTTTAAAACATTTAAAACTTTTGGCAAAAGAATAAAAGACATAGAAAAATATAAAATAGTAAACAAGGTTAAAAAATAAAAAATTGTATTAAAATAAAAAAAAATATCAAATTGTGGCATAAGATTTATCGTGAATTATAAAACATTAAAAGGTTAACTTATTACTAGGTTTACTTACAAAAACAAATCAATTATTAAAACAATAGACATTACTTAAAACAATTAGAAATAAAAAATAACCAAAATAAAAAAAAGTCAATAATTGACCAACCAATATATAAATACCTTCAGCAACGTTACCGCCTATTCAACCTAACAAAACAGCAATATTAAAGAAAAACCAAAAAGCAACTAGACGTATATAATAAAATTCAAAACGTTTAATATCACTATGAACAGCAAATGGTAGTAAAAATAAAATTAAAATTGCAGCCATCATAACAATTACACCACCTAATTTATGTGGAACCGAACGCAAAATCGCATAAAACGGTAAAAAATATCACTCAGGAACAATATGAGAAGGCGTAACTAAAGGATTTGCTGGAATATAATTATCTGGGTGACCTAGTAAATTAGGCATAAAAAAAACAAAATATAAAAATATTTGAAAAAAGATTAAAACAGAAAAAGCATCTTTTACTACAAAATAAGGATGAAACGGGATTTTATCATCGGATAAATAACTTCCTAAAGGATTAGTCGAACCATACGAATGTAAAGCAATTAAATGCAATAAAACTAAAAAAACAATAACAAATGGAAAAAAATAATGAAAACTGAAAAATCTATTTAAAGTTGCATTATCAACAGAATAACCACCTCATAACCAAACAACAATTGTCCCACCAATTATAGGAATAGCTGAACATAAATTAGTAATAACTGTTGCAGCTCAAAAACTCATTTGACCTCATGGTAAAACATAACCCATAAATGCAGTTAAAATCATTAAAAATAAAATAGCAACACCAAAACTTCATAATAAATAACGAGGCATTAAATAAGAAACATAATGTAAATTTCTAAAAACGTGAATATAAACAGTTAGAAAAAAAAAAGAAGCCCCATTTGCATGAATATAGCGAATAAGTCAACCATAATTAACATCTCGCATTATATGTTCTACACTTAAAAAAGCTAAATCTGCATGTGGAACATAATGCATTGCTAAAAAAATACCAGTAATAATTTGTACAGTCATACAGAAACCGGCTAAAACACCATAACTTCATCAATAAGAAATATTTTGATAAACGGGGTAAGAAAATAAAAACCGATATACGGTTGAAACTAGTTCAAAATTAGTAACAAATCTCATTAATTATAAATTTCCAAATTTCACACAAAGTTTAACCCTTTAACGTGCTGATATAGTCTAATGCTATAACGTTACGTAATCTATAAAAACAAATAAGCAAAGCTAACCCAACGGCGGCTTCTGCACCAGCAATAGCAATTACATATAAAGCAAAAATCTGACCAAATAAATCATCTAAAAAAACTGAAAAAACTATAAAATTTAAATTAACAGCCAAAAAGACCATCTCTAAACAAACTAAGGTCATAATAACATTTTTGCGTGTAATAAAAATACCAAAAATAGAAAAAAAAAAAAAAAAAAGCAAGAAAAATAAAAAAAAATCTAAAATAAAAAAAGATAAATAAATTAAAAACAAAATATAAAAAAAAA
>Ga0154020_10002489_pt1 | contig 22429 bp, 14 predicted proteins | sample Klosneuvirus_201_FD_109709 | JGI IMG/M metagenome (GOLD analysis project Ga0154020, IMG submission 109709) | Active sludge microbial communities from wastewater, Klosterneuburg, Austria - Klosneuvirus_20160825_MG | ecosystem: Engineered > WWTP > Aerobic digester > Activated sludge | place...
CTTCTCGAGGATCCCGCGCAGCGCCGCTTGAGCGTCGGCGTTCTTGGGATCGGCCTTGAGCAGCTTGGCCAGCGCCTTGGCGGAGCCTTCGTCGCCCGAGGCCGCGTTCTTGGCGCCGGTCTTCAGCGAGGCCATCATCCGGCCCCGCGCCGACATCTTGGCGAAGGTCGCGGCCTTCAGATCCGGCGCGGCGATCTCGGCCTTGGCATAGGCGGCCTCGGCTTCGCCGTGCTGCCCTTGGGCCAGCTTGCCATTGCCTTCCTCCAGGGAGTGCCGAGCGTTCTCGGGGATCTCGGAGAGCCGGGTGATGTAGCCGAGCAGCTCGGCGACCTTGAGGTCATCGAAGTTGATCCCTGCGTCTTGGAGCCGGCCGAGCAGCGTCTTGACCGCATCGGCCGCGGAGCTGTTGCCAGGACGGGCGATCCGCGCCTGCTCGAGGATCGTGACCGCCGCCGCCAGATCACCCTTGCCCGAGCGGATCACGTCGAGCGCGTCCTTCTCTCCCGCCTTCGACCTCAGGCGCACGATGTCGAGGCCGCGCTGGGCCAGGATCGACTTGGGCGCCGCCGCCAAGGCCGCCATGAAGCCCTTCTCGGCGTCGGCGTAGCGGCTCTCGGAGAGCGCGGCCGAACCCTCCTCCGCGGGCTTGGCCATCGCGGCCGGGGCCTTGGAGGCCCGCAGCGCGGCGAGCAGCAGATCTCCCGCCTCCTTGTCGCGGCCCGCCTTGGCGCGGGAGAGCGCGTCGTCGAGCATCCCTTGGAAGGCGTCCTTGCGCAGGGCCTGCTTGAGCTGACCGATCTCGGCGAAGTCGCCCGCGAAGGGCTCGAGATCGGAGAGGAGGAGCAGCGCGCCGGCGGCGTCCTTCTTGGCCAGGTTCTTGGCCTTGCTCAGCGTGTTCTTGGCCGCGGCCCGCACGACGGCCTTGACCGCCTTGGCCGAGGGATCGCCGGCCGGAGCCCCCGCGGCCTCCAGCGTGCCTTGGGCCTTTCCGGCCTCATCACCGAGGGCCTGGTCGATCGCCAGCTTCAGCGCGTCGACCACCGTCTGGCCGAGCTCGGCGTAGCGGAGCGCGTCGAGCAGGGCCGACTTGGCGCCGCGCAGGTCTCCTTTGCCTGCCGCGCGCTCGGCGTTCTCGGCGTTGTCGCGGGCGACCTCCTGGCGGACCTTGGCCGCCTCCTGCGAGGCCGACAGCGGGACGCCCTTCATCGAGCCCAGCTCTTCATACAGGCGGAGGGCCTCGCTGTAGCGTTGACGCTCGGCCGCGGCGCGGGCCGCCTCGAGCTTCTTCAGGATCGCCGAGGAGCGGGTCTTGGCCTCAGCCATCTTCTTCTTGATCTCCCCGCTGCTGTGGAGGTCGTTGGCCTTGGTGAGGAGGTCATAGGCCTCCACCGCGTCGCCGGCGATCAGCCGCAGATCGGCCTGGGCCACCAGATCGAGCGCCTTGGCCTCGTTGTACTGATCCTGCGGGAATCCGGGGAGCGAGGGCTCGATCTCCTTGGCCCGATCGAGGTGCTGGATCGCGCCTTGCCCGTCGCCCGACTCGAGGAGCTTCTGCCCCATCGTGAGGTGGTATTGATAAGCGCCGGCCCGCGCGCCGGCCAGGCTCTTCTCCACCAGCTCGGCGCCGTTCATGGCCTTGGAGAGCTTCTCGAGCTCGGTGTACCAAGCCTCCGGATCGAGGCCCTTGGCCTTCAGCGCGGTCAGCGCCTTGCGCGCCTTCAGATCGGCGTCGTTCGGCAAGAGCGCCAGCGCGGAGCCGTAGGCCGCCGAAGCTCCGGCCCAGTCGCCCGCCTTCTCCTTGGCCTTGGCCTCGCCGCGCAGCCGCTCGATCTCGAGCCCGGACTGCTCCTGCAGCGTGCGCAGACGCTCCTCGTACTTCTTGTTCTTGGGCTCGGCGCGGACGGCCTCCTCGTAGGCCGTGCGGGCCTCTCCGAGCTTGCCCTCGAGCCGATAGCGCTCCGCCTCCTTGAAGGCCTTCCCTCCTGCCCCGGCGCAGGCGGCCAAGAGAGCCAGGGCGATCATCGGGAACCACCGAGCGGGGAAGCGCATGCGCTCCACTTACAAAAACGCGCCGGCCCTGCCCAGTGAGTTTTTGCTAAACCCCGCGGTCAGGAGGGGGGGCAAAGGGGCTGAACCGGCCTTCTACGTCAGGAGGCGGAGGAAGCTACCTTGATGACGATGACGATGAGGAGCGCGCAGCCCACGGCCAGGGCGGTCAAGGTGACCATCCGCTTCTTGCCGGCCTTGGGCCTGACCGGCGGCATCTCCTGCGAGGGCTCGGCGCGGCGCCGCGGGGGCAGCGGCGGGATGGAGAGGACGTTGGCGTCCGGGAGATCGTCGGTCGTGAGCTCATTGGCCACAGCGCTGGCGCTGGCGTGATCGGCCAGCTTGCCCTCGGGGGACCAGACCAGATCCTTGCGCTCGGGCTCGGCGATGGTCCCCGAGGGCGCGCTGTCGATGACCAGGGCATCGAGGGCCTCATCGCTGACCAGCGCGGTCTGTGCCACCCAGGCCGCCGTCTGGGCCTCGAGATCCGGGGCGAGGGCCGCGAAGCTCTCGGTCGAATCCAGGGCCGCCAGCATTTCGTGAGCGTCCTTGAAGCGATCGTCGGCCGCGCAGGCCAGTCCCTTCCAGACCACGGCCCGCAGATCGGCCGGGATCCGCTCGGCGATGACCTCGGTGACCTCCGGCGGATCGAAGACGGTCCGCAAGATCTCGCGGGTCGGAGAGAGGTGGGGCCAGGGGAAGCGGCCGGCCAGGAGCTCGAAGAAGATCAGGCTGGCCGAGAAGACGTCCGCCCGCGGATCGCACTGCTGGCCCATGCGGTGCTCGGGAGCCATGTAGCGCGCGGTGCCCACGATGCGGCCGATCCGCGTGATCGCCGGCCCGAACATGTCCTTGGCGATGCCGAAGTCGATCAGCACGGCCCGGCCGCGGTGATCGATGATGACGTTGCCCGGCGTGATGTCGCGGTGGAGGAAGGGCCGCGAAGCCCCCGCGTCGTCCTTGGCGTCGTGCATGGCCCGCAGGCCGGCCAAGATGCCGCGGGCGATGCCGACCGAGACCGAGAGCGGGGGCGGCCGGTCGGCCTCGATCACCGCGTCCATGAGCCGCTTGAGGCTCCAGCCCTTGACCTGCTCCATCACCAGGTAGTGGCAGTCGCCGACCCGCCCAAACTCGAGGAGCTTCACCAGGTTCTCGTGGGACAAGCGCGAGGCGACCTGGGCCTCGAAGCGCAGCCGACGCGTGTACTCTTCGTCGTGGGCCACCTCGGGGCGCAGCCGCTTCAAGACGAGGGGGCCCTCTGCCTCCTCATCCCGGCGCGCCGCGAGAAAAACCTCCGCCATGCCGCCGCGCCCGATCAGGCGCGTGAGCACGAAGGGGCCGAAGGCCTGGTCCACGAACGCTTCTATACCAGCGCGATCAAACGGCCGCGACCGGCGCTTGGTGCGATCACCGGCGCTGGCTGAGGGTAATCACGATTCGGCCGCCCTCGATGTTGGCGATCTCTTGGAAGCTGACGATCACACAGGCGCCCTGGAGGAAGCTGCCGTCACTGCCCTCGGAATAGGCGGAGATGCCCACCGATTCCTCGGCCGTGGGAGGGATCGTGAAGGCGCGGGGCTGAGCCGCGGTCCGTTCCCAGCGGTACTCGGTGGCAGCCGGGAGGTTCTTGAGGTCGCTCAGGTTGTTCTCGTCCGGGCAGAGAAAGGTGGGGCTCGGCTCGACCTTGAGGACCAACGCGCTGGCCCGCGCCGAAAAGCCGCGGATTTCGACCGAAAGGGCCCGGTTGTTGGAGCTATCCCCGCAGCCGGTGATCACGCCAAGGAGCGCGCCGAGCACGATCTGAGCACGCACGCCGGGCAACTTTACACGCGCCCCCCACGGCTGGCGAGCGGGCCTGGGCGTCCCAGATAGCCGCACCCCCAGGGCCGGTAGTAAGCTCCGATCATGTCCCTGCTGGGCGCGCTGGCCGCGCTGGCGCTCGCCACGCCTCCCGCGCACCTCAGCGACGCCGACATCACCAACCTCGAGCCGTGGCTGATACGACGGCTGCCCCTGGCCTCGGTGCTCGAGGTGCCGCGCGGGGACACCATCTTCGTCGAGCTGGCTGCGCGGGTTCGGGAGCTGCCTGAAGGCGAGGTCAGCCCGCGGATCCTGGTGAGCTCCAAGCCGCCCAAGGTCTCCGTGCTCAGCTGGACCGACCGGGTCGAGACCTCCGTGAGCCGGGGCGCGAGCATCGTGAAGCTCACCGTGATCTTGAGGGTCGAGCCGACCGCCGCGCTGGGCAGCTTTCCAATCGATGGGCGGGTCGAGATCTCCGACCGCGTGGGCCATGTCTTTGGTCAGCTCCCGCTGCGCGCTTCCCTGCGGATCAGCGAGGCCAAAGTGAGCGCGGCGGACCTGGACCTGGCAGAGAAGGCCTTTGCCCATAACACCCGCTTGGCGGCCGAGGGCCTGCGCGCCGCGCCGAGCCTCGGGCGCTTCTTGAGGCCGCGGGACCTCGACCTACCGGCCACCTCGGACGCGCTCTCCGAACAGGAGATGTTGGTGCTGCGGGGGCTCCTCAAGGGCCGGCTCCGCGCGGAGATCGCCCGCGACCGCCTCAAGGCCATCGCGCTCGCCGGCCCCGGTCCCTCCGCGGATCGGGCGGCGCGCGCGCTGATGGCGCCTTTTCCTCGCCCCGCCGCCCCCCAAGAGAAGAAGAAGGATAGCTCCGATGCCAAGCGATCCTTGGAGGCGGCGCTGAGCGACCTGGCCGGTCTCGACTTCGAGAGCGCCGAGCGCACGCTGCAGCGCCTCCGGATCAAAGAGGGCCTGCCGCTCGAGGTGCTGGCTGAGGTGCTGGCGGGGCTCGGCGCGGTGGAGGTGATCCGGGGCGAGACCAGCTTGGCCGAGGCGAACTTCGGGCAGGCTCTGGAGCTCAAGCCGAGCCTGATCGCGCCCTCCCCGCTCGAGCTGGTGACCAAGAGCTTTGATCAGACCAAGAAGCGTCTGCGCAGCAGCAAGGCGCTCTCCGGGCACTCCGCTGCGGCGACCCCGCTGGAGCTCGATGAGGGCTCGGGGGTGCGCGTCCGGGTGCTCTTTGGACCAGACCAACATCACCTCATCGACCGCGGAAAGATCGAGATCATCGGCGCAGGCGGCGGGCCCCTGGCCAGCCGAGAGGTGGTGGCCAGCCGAGGCGATCTGTCGCAGCTCGAGGCGGTGTTCACGCCGGCGGAGCTCGGCCCCTTGGGCGCGTCCATTCGGCTGCGCGCCAGCGCGGTCGACAGCGTCGGGCTCGAGGTGGCCACCATGGGCCAGCCGGATCCGGTCGAGGTGCCCCTCGAGACCGCGGGCGAGGATCTGTCGACCGGCCTGCCGTGGTGGGCCTGGGCGATCGGCGGCGTCGCAGTGGCGGGCGCGGCAACGGCCGTCGCCATCGGCGTGTCTCAGGGGCAGTCGCTCAAGCCGGCGATCGGGCCCATTGATGTGCGGTTTTAGTGGGTCCGGGGGAACTGCGCGGCCCAGGCAATGAAAAGGCGGGCCGGCGGAGGTGATCCGCCTGGGCCCTGCTCATTGCGAAAGGGGGGACTCGAACCCCCACAGGTGTGACCCCACAGGCACCTGAAACCTGCGCGTCTACCAATTCCGCCACTTTCGCAAAGAAGCCCGGCTGAATTAACGGCCGAGCGGCGCAAAGTCAAGGATTGGTGATCGACGCGATCGCCTCGGCGATCGCCCGAACGTGCTTCCCCATGGTGAGGTCGACATGGGCCGCCTCTGGCAGCTCCAGGATGCGCCGGAAACCGGGCCCCTCCAGGATCGCGGCGACGCTCGCGCGCGGGGCGAAGATGTCCCGCCCGCCCACCACGGCCAAGATCGGGAGCGCGGAGCGCCGGACCGACTCCCGGAGATCGACCTCCCCCACCACCGCGCGCTCCCAGCGGATCACCTCGAGCAGATCCCGCACCACCTGGCGGGAGGCGCGATCGGCGCGGCGCAGGATCCGCAGGGTCGCTGCGCGATCGGCCTCGCGCGGATTGGCCAGACGGGCGATCTCCCGCAGCGAAGCCAAGGGTCCGCCCCGCGGCGGCAAGGTCGACACCAGCGACGCCAGCTGCAGCAGCAGGTCGGTGGGTAGAGAATCGAACAGCGCCTGCTGAGACAAAGGCCACAGCGGCCACGCCATCGCCCGCAAGAGCGGCCGCCCCTCCCCGAGGACGACTGGAGCGCCGATGGTCGCCAGCGCGGAGAGGCGTGGTACTCGCCCGAGCGCTCCATAGCCGAGCATGCCGCCCATCGAGTGGCCCACCATCACCACCTCGGCCTGCCCGGAGCGCGCGGCGGCCGCTTCGATCAACGTCGGTAGATCGAGCTCGAGGTGCTGCCGAAGTCCGCGCTCCTGCCCCGGGGCGCTTTGACCGTGGCCTCGAAGCTCACCGAGGAACACGCGGCCCCCGAGCCGGATCAGCTCCGCGGGCAGCTCGCCTTCAGTGTACGCGTTTCGGTTTTGGACGAAGCCATGGATGAGCAGATAGGAGGCGCGGGCTGGGCCTTGGCGCCGCGCTTCGACCTCGTACAGCGCAAGATCGACCCCGTCGGGGGTGCGGGCTTGATACTGCGTGAGCGGGAGGGGAACGGACATGGTGAGGGGGGGACTCGAACCCCCGACCTACGGCTTATGAGACCATCGCTCTAACCGGCTGAGCTACCTCACCACGACGTCGCAAACAGGCGCGAGGCCGGACGCCGCTATTAGCACCGGAGCGCTCGCTCCGCCACACAGAAGAGAGGGGCTACTTCTTCTTCTTGAAGAGCGCGTCCAGGGCCGACATGGTGGACTCCTTGTCGGCTTTCTCCGGGGCGCCGTCCTTGTAGACGAAGTACGTGCAGAAGTTCGCCTTGACCTTGTCGGGCTCATAGAAGGTCGAGGACTCGCGGCAGCCGTTGTGGGCGTAGGGGTCGTAGAACCGGCAGTTCTTGCAGCAGTGGAGGTCGGCCCCGCAGTGCTCGCAGGAGTCCGCCCGCTTCACCTTGTCGACGAGCTCGATCTCGCCCCCGCAGCTGTGACAGTGGTACATGAGCGGCGCGAGCATGGCGCGATTTCGAGGACCCCGACAACCCCTTTTTGGGCGCTCCCGCGAGGGTCTGCCGCGATGAGCGATCTCGGCCGCTGGGCCAGCCGCTTTGCCGTCCAGCTCTCGAAGCTGAGCGATCGCGCGCGAGGCCTGCAAAAGCCCAAGATCCTGGAGCTGGAGGGCCTGGACCGCCCCGTGGAGGTCTACTGGGACGAGGGCGGCTACCCCCATCTGTACGCCCAGAGCTCGGCCGACCTGTTCTTGGCGCAAGGCTATGTGGCGGGGCGCGAGCGCAGCTTCCAGATGGAGTTCACCCGCCGCGCGGTCGCGGGGCGATTGGCGGAGATGCTGGGTGCCCGGCCGGCCCCCTGGCTGAGCCTGACGGTGCACCTCAAGGACAAGTCGCTGGCCGACGCCGACCTCTTGCTGCGCACCCTGGGGCTGCGCCGCGGGGCGGAGCGCTCCTACGCGGTCTGTAGTCCCGAGGCCAAGCACGCGCTCGAGCGCTACGCCAAGGGCGTCAACCACGCCTTCGCGGCGATCGCCCACAAACCCCCGACCGAGTTCCGGCTGCTGCGCCACCGGCCCGAGCCCTGGAGCCCCATCGACTCGCTGTCCGTCCTCAAAGGGATGGCCTTTGAGCTGTCCTTGGCCTGGCGGGCGGTGCTGCTCTTCGACGCGATCGCCCGCTGCTTCGGCGACGACCCCGAGAAGATGCGCGCGCTCTTCCCGGCTTGGCCGAGCTACGCCAAGCCCCCGGCCGAGTGGAACGAGCTGCGCAGGGAGAGCGCCGAGCACGTCGGGCTCGAGGAGGCCTTTCGGGCCTTCACCGGCGCGGGCGGGGCGCACGCCGGCTCCAACGCCTGGGTGGTCTCGGGCGCGCACACCGCCAGCGGCAAGCCGATCCTCTGCGGTGACCCGCACCTCATGCTCACCGCGCCCGCGCCGCACATGGCCATGCACCTGTCTTGCCCCGAGTTCGAGTCGGCGGGGTCCGCGATCCCCGGCCTCCCGGGCATCGCGCTCGGCCACAACCGGCGCGTGGCCTGGACCATGACCGCCAGCTGCGCCTCGGACGCCGATGTGTTCGTGGAGGAGGTCGATCTCCGGGCCCGTACCTACAAGGCCGACGGACAAGACGTCGCCCTCGGCTCCCGCGTCGAGGAGATCCGCATCAAGGGCGCGACCGAGCCCTTCCGGGCCGAGGTCTTCGAGACGCGCCACGGCCCCCTGATCCACGCCGTGACCCGCCCGCTCTCGGGCGAGCACGCGCCGGGGATGGCCCACGCGCTCCGCTGGATCGGCCAGGACGGCACCACTGACATCGACGCGATCCTCGGCCTGCAGACCGCCCATGATTGGCCGAGCTTTCGGGGCGCTTTGGCCCACCTCGGCTGCCCCCAGCTCAACTTCCTCTATGCCGACGTCGACGGGCACATCGGCTGGCAAATGGCCGGGAAGTTCCCGGTGAGGAAGGACGGCTCCGACGGTCTACTCCCCACCCCCGGCGACAGCGATCGCGCGGGCTGGGTGCGTTTTCTGACGCTCGATGAGCTGCCGCACCTCTACGATCCTCCGGGCGGGATGATCGTCTCGGCCAACACCAAGCCGGTCGACGATCGCTACCCTTTCCCGCTCGGCCACACCTTCGAGCCCTACTTTCGCTACCAGCGGATCACCGATCTCTTGCACGAGCGGCGCGCCCTGCACCGGCTGACCCCCGAGGACATGGGGATCATCCAAAACGACGCCCGCTCTTTGTGGGCCGAGAAGGTCTTCGAGCGCTTCCTGCTGCCGACGCTGGCCGGCCTGCACTTCGACACGCCGGAGATGGAGGAGATCAAGCGGACGCTGATGGCCTGGGACGGGCGGCCCACCAAGGAGTCGGCCGGGGCGGCGATCTTCTACGCCACGATCGATCAGCTGGGGCGGGCGATCCTCGAGCGCCACTTCGGCAATCAAGAGCTGCTCATCGCCTGGCTCGAGCTGCTCAACACCTCGGTGATGCCGCTCGAGCGGCTCTTCGAGGCCGACGACCCGCCCTTGTTTCCTGCGGCCGATCGAGTCGCCTTGGTCAAGGAGGCCCTGCTCCGGGCCCGGGCCGAGCTGGTCCACGCGCTCGGACCGACTGTCTCGCGCTGGCGCTGGGGGGCCATCCATCAGCTCTGGCACCGGCACCGCATGCACGATGTCAAAGCGTTGCGGCCGCTGGTCTCCATTGGCCCCTTCGAGGTCGGCGGTGACGGCTTCTCGGTCAACAACGCCCACTTTCTGTACTCGAGCCCCTACGAGGTCGTGATCGGCCCCGGCATTCGCATGATCTACGATCTGGCGAGCTGGGATGAGGCGCGGGTGGTGCTGAGCACGGGAAACAGCGGCAACATCGGCTCGCCTCGCTTTCGCGATCACGCTGGGCTGTGGGCCGAGGGCCGCTATCACTTCCTGCGCTTCTCCCAGGAGGCCGCTCGCGTGGGGCCGGTAGAGCGCTGGACCCCCACCGGCGGCGCCCGGTGAGCGCTGTCACCGGTTAGAAAGGCGCGCCCGCGGCGTCATACCCATGGTCCATGTCGAGCCCAGCTCCCCCGAGGTCCGCGTGAAGAAGCTTCGCCTTCGATCGTTCGAGCGCATCCCAGAGTTACGTTCGAAGCGAGGACGCGGAGCGCCGAGGGTGTTCTGGCCGTGCGTTCTGCTGCTGGGCGCGGCGCTCTGCCCCGTGGCGGCCGGCGCCGAGGGCGTCCCCTGGTACGATCGCCCGAGCTGCCACGAGGCCAACGATCTCTTCCTCTCCCTGGAAGCCGAGAAGGCCGATGAGGCGGCGCGCAAGCTGGAGGCCAGCAAGGACCTCGACGATATGGCCTGCGCCCTGTGGATCCGGGTGTCGTTCTCGGAGTTCCAGGTGGGGCTCTTTGGAAAGACCCCCGACAACCTGAACCAGCGCAAGAAGGTGCTGACCCGCTTGTTTGGCTTCGCCAAGGCCAACAAAGGGAAGGGGGCCCGCTTCGCCGATCTCGAGCTGGAGGCCCGGCTCCGGCGGACCCGGATCTTGAACGAGGAGGGGCAACGCACCCAAGCGCTCGACGAGCTCAAGCAGCTGCAGAAGCTGGTGAGCGAGCGCGACCCCGCCCTGCCCCCTACCCCGCCGCTCTACTACACCAAGGGCGTCCTGAACGCGGCCTTGTCTTCGCCGGGCTGGGCGGCGCGGACCGTGCTGTCGATCGCGGGCCTCAACGTCGATCCGGCGGTGGGCGCAGAGAACCTGCACAAGCTGGTCGATGGCAGCAGCGTCTACCGCGGCGACGCGGCCTATGTTTCGCACTTCTTCGGCGAAGAGATCGGCGAGAAGTACTTTCGCGCTCCGGCCAGCTACACCCGGATCATCGCGGAGAAGTATCCAACCAACCCCCAGTTCGCCTACGAGCGGGCCACCGATCTCTTGGCCGAGAAGAAGGCAGCGGAGGCCTTGGGCCAGATCGCGCCGGCCGCCGCGCGCATCGATGCCGCGCCGGGCCTGTGGTCACCGCCGCTGCGGGCCAAGGTCTTGTACACGACCGCGCGCTGCTTGGCGGCGTCCGGGAAGAAGGACGAGGCCAAGAAGCGCGCGTTAGCGGCCAAGGCGGAGCGCTATGGGGAGTTGGCCGACAAGATCTCGGATTTGATCGACGAGCTCGAGTAGGCTCGAGTGGCTTCGCCACCTCAAAGAGCTGCCGCGGCCTGAGGTCCGGACCTGGCTGAAGAGCGCCGCGGCGCTGGCGCGGGCCCAGTAGGGCCGAGGCTCAGACGTCGATCGCCGTCACCGACCCCACCCGCGCCCGCAGCTCGAACTTCTGGACCTTCCCGGTCGAGGTCCGCGGCAACTCCCCAAACACCACCGCCCGCGGCACTTTGAAGCCGGCCAAGTGCTGGCGGCAGTGCTCGACGATCTCCGCGGCCGTGGGCTGAAAGCCGACGCGCAGCTCGATGAAGGCGCAGGGCGTCTCGCCCCAGCGGGCGTCGGGCATGGCCACCACCGCCGCCATCATCACCGCGGGGTGCCGGAAGAGCACGTCCTCCACCTCGAGGCTCGAGATGTTCTCCCCGCCCGAGATGATGATGTCTTTGCTGCGGTCCTTGATCTTGAGGTAGCCGTCCGGGCCCACGACCCCGAGATCGCCCGTATGAAACCATCCTCCGCGAAAGGCCTGCTCGGTAGCGCTGGGGTTCTTGAGGTAGCCCTTCATGGTGATGTTCCCGCGGAACATGACCTCGCCCATCGTCTCGCCGTCGGCCGGCACGGGCCTCATGGTCTCGGGGTTCAGCACCGCGACCGCTTCTTGGAGGTGGTAGCGCACGCCCTGGCGAGCGTTGAGCTTGGCCCGCTCGCCGATGCTCAGTTGGTCCCACGCCTCGTGCTTCTCGCAGACGGCCGCCGGTCCGTAGGTCTCGGTGAGCCCATAGACGTGGGTCAGATCGAAGTGGATGGCCTCCATGGCCTCGATCATCGCCGCGGGGGGCGCCGCGCCGGCGACCATCGCCTGCACGCGGTGCGGCACGCTCGCCCCGAGCTCGAGTGAGGAGGCTGGCGTGGGCGCTCCGCTCCACGCGTTGACCAAGCTGCTGTGGACGATCGGCGCGCCGCAGTAGTGCGTGACCCGATGACTTCGGATCGCCTCAAACACCGCCGTGGGCTCGACCTTGCGGAGGCACACGTTCACTCCGGCGCGCGCCGCGATCGTCCACGGGAAGCACCAGCCGTTGCAATGGAACATCGGGAGCGTCCACAGATATACGGGGTGTTTGGGGAGGTCCCACTCCAGGATGTTGGAGACGGCGTTCAAATACGCCCCGCGGTGATGATAGACGACGCCCTTGGGATTGCCGGTGGTGCCCGAGGTGTAGTTCAGGCTGATGGCGTCCCATTCATCGGACACCGGGGGCAGCGTCGCCTCCAGGTCGGCGCTAGCCAAGAGCGCCTCGTAGTCCAGGGCGCCGATGCGCCGACCTGGTCCTTGGTACTCCGGGTCGTCGACGTCGATCACCAGACACTCACGCCCCGAGATCGCCAGGGCGCGCTCGATCGTCGGCGCCAGCTCTCGGTCCACCAGCACTGCCTTCGCTTCGCCGTGGTCCAGGATGAAGCCGAGGCTCTCGGCGTCGAGGCGGGTGTTGAGCGTGTTGAGCACCGCGCCGCTCATCGGCACCCCGAAGTGCGCTTCGACCATCGCCGGGACGTTGGGGAGCATGACCGCCACCGTGTCGCCCCGCCCGATCCCCCGCGCCCGGAGCGCGCCGGCCAGACGTCGACAGCGCAGCTCGGTTTGGGCCCAGGTCTGACGGAGCGCGCCGTGGATGATCGCGATCTTCGCGGGGTGGACCTGCGCGGCCCGGGTCAAGAAGGAGATCGGCGTCAGCGGCACATGGTTCGCCGGGTTCTGGTCGAGCCCGAGATCGTAGGGCGAGTTCATGGTCGAGCCTAGCGCGGGCTCCGCGCGCGCGGCTAGGCCTGGAGTCCTCGCGCAAAGGCTGCGCGCTCAGTTGGCGAGGCTGCAGGCGCCGCTGGTCCGACACTCCGAGGTCCAAACCGCCCCCTGGTCGAGGGTGAAGAGCCCGCGGCTGAGCCAGGCGCTCTCCCCGTCAAAGAGGGACTCGAAGCGGACCGAGGCCTCGAGCACCGAGACCTCGGCGAAGGTCGTGCTGCTGAGCAGGGCTCGCTCCCGCACCATCGGGAGCGTGATCGCATCGGCCGAACGCGCCCAAACCGTCCATGAGCCGCTCGGAGTGTGGATCGACACCCGCACCTTCGCACCAGGAAGGGAGGCGCCGCGGACCACGGCCCCGGTCCGGTCGATGAGGACCGGGCCCAAGCTGATCGGAGCGCGGAAGGGGCGCAGCTGTCGGGCGATCGATCCGAGGTGCTCGAAGACCAGCGAGTCTGAGCCCGCGCCATCGGCGGGGAGCGCGGCCGCGCTGATCGCCTGGGCCAGCAGCATCAATCGCCCGTCCTCGAGCCCTCCGTGCGGGGGCGCTGCCGTCAGCGGGACGTGCCCGGCCGGGCTCGGCGGCGTCGTCGCCCCAAAGGGCTGCGGCACCTCCTCCGTCACGCACACCCCGCCCTGGTCCCTGAGACGCCCCGCGCGCATGCCGAGCGGCACGGCGCCCCGCCCGACCAGCTCCACCGCGGCCATCACCAGGACCTCTCCGGCGCACGGATTGGCCGGAAAGCCCGGAACCTCGACGTCGCTCTGGATACGCTGCTCGACGTCGAGCCGCAGGTCGGCGGGAGCGAAGGCCGTGTAGCGCGGCGCGCAGGAGGCCTCAAACGATGGCGCGGTCGGGTCCACGCAGGAGGCCGATCCGACCAGCGGATTGCGGGCGCCCCCGCTGGCTTCCACCAGCGCCACCGTCCCATGATCCTGGCGCGCGAGCAGGTTGAAGGCTGCGCCAAACTCGCCGGTGCCCGTGCAGGAGGTCGGAGAGAACAGCTCCGAGGCCACCGAGGAGATCTCGGCCAAGCGCAGGTTGCCACCCAAGGCCCACAGCGCGCCGAGGCCCGGGGCCTCCGCCCGCGCGTGATAGCAGGCCTCTTGTGGGCCTGGCGCGCCAACACAACGACCGCCCCCATTGCTGAGCACGCGGCTGCCGAGCCCGAAGATCTCGCCTTCCGGAAACAAGATCTCCATGTTGTCAAAGCCGAGCTCTGGGGCGTTGAACACCACGCGCTCCAGGGGACAGGCCCACCCGCGCAGCACTCGCCGAGTCCGCGTGGCATCGAGGCTCAAGGCGTGACCGACGACCCCCAGCTGAGCGTCGCCGAGGCTCCGGGTGGAGGGCCTCAGCACGCCGCGAGAGCCTGCGGTCAAATCGGGGGCGCGCGCGCGCACCAAGGGGACTAGGCTCAGCTCGGGCGGGGCCTCGATCGAGAGCGACTCGCGCCCAGCCGCCGAGACGGTCACCCAGCGCGGCGCGGCCGGGATCTCGGCGATGCCGTGCTGATCAGTGACGCCCAAGGTCCCGTCGGCGTCTACCCGAGCTTGCACGATCGGAGCGCCGGTCTCCGCCTCGAAGACCACCACGCTCGGTCGGTTCGCCGCGATCAAGAGCGGCGCGCCAGCACAGGGGACGCCGTCGACGGTGGCCCCGATCTGCACTCCTCCTGGCGCGCGGCCGATCACCGCGCTCAGCGGACCGGCCTCGGCGACGGTCGGCGTCGAGGAGCGCAGCTCGCCCGGCTTCTTGGCGACCACCGCCCCTGCGGCGTCAAAGGCGACGATCGCCGCGTGCTCGGTGGCCCCGACACCGAGCACCGGACGCGGCAGCACCACGCGGCAAGAGGCGACCGCTGGCCGAGGAGCGGCATCGCAGCGCCCGGCGATGCACAGCGCAGAGTCGGCGCAGTCGGCGTCACTTTGGCAGGGAGGCTCGCGGCAGACGCCGTCGAGGCCGCAGCGCTTGGGCGCTTGGCAGCCGCGATCGTCCACGCAGATCACGCGGACACACCGGCCCGCCGGGCTGGACGGATCGAAGTGCGGATCGAGGGGGTCATTGCAGATCGAACCGGGCTGGCAGTTGATGCTGAAGATGCACTCCTCCCCGTCGGCGCGGCAGCTGACGCAGCTTGGGTCGATGCCACCATCCGGCTGGGTTTGGCCCCCGTCTGGGAGCGGAGCGCTGGCGTCCCCGGGGAGGAGGGAGGTGTCCAGAATCGTCCGATCGGCACCTTCGCCGAGTCCTGCATCCGCCCCGACGGTCGGAGTGGAGCAAGCGGTGAGCAGGAGGAGTCCGAACAGTCGTCGCACAATGTATGGGTGCACCGACAAAACTCGGAACTTCAGGAAAAGTTTTCGCGCTGCGCTCTGCATCAGCCACACTCACCCACCAGCGCTCAATGTTGCGCGGTGTTTACCGGACTTTCTCTGGACAACCCTGGGGCCAACGCTTCATACACCGAGAGCTTTGGTCTCGGCCACGAAGAGCGTGAAACGGCGGAAGAAGGCCAAGGAGCCTCTCCACATCATCTTCGCCGCGTCGGAGTGCTTGCCCTTCCAGAAGACGGGCGGCCTGGCAGACGTGACGGCGAGCTTGCCCAAGGAGCTGGCGGCGCTCGGGCACACGGTCGAGATCTTCATCCCGCTGTATCTGAAGGCCCTGCTCTACCCGATCGATCACGGGACCCCGATCCGCCACAACACCGAGTTCTCGCAGGTCCGCGTGCGGCTCGAGGACTACTCCTTCCGCTCGCGCATCTACTCCACCGAGATGCCCGACGCCCCGGTTCGCGTGCACCTCGTCGACGCCGAAACCTACGAGTACTTCACCTCGCGCTCGGCCCACGCCTCGCCTTACTCATTCAACGACAACTTCGGCCGCTTCGCCTTCTTCTCCAAGGTGGTAGCCGGCATTTCAGCCAAGCGCAGCGATCGCCCCCACGTCATCCACGCCCATGATTGGCCGGCGGGCCTGGTGCCGACCTTCATGTCGACCGAGTTCGCCGACGCCGAGATCGCGACCGTCTTCACCATCCACAACATGGGCTACAGCCATGCGGTGGGCCCGGCGGAGTTCTCGCGGATGACGCGGGTGACCGAGCAGCAGTACCCGAGCCTCTACGACTGGAAAGAGCGGGGCATCCTCCACCACGACAAGATCGACATGCTGAAGGCCGGCATCGTGCGCGCCGATATGGTGAACACCGTCAGCCCGACCTACGCCGAGGAGATCCAGTCGGCGACCTACGGCGGAACCTACGCCGCGACGTTGAAGTGGCTCGCCAAGCAGGGCCAGCTCAAAGGCATCCTCAACGGCGTCGACCCGATGTGGCGGCCCTCGATGCCGGTCGAGGACTTCCTGAGCCACAAGAAGGAGCAGAAGCGGCAGATCCAGGAGATCTTCGGCCTGCCCCCCGATCCGAGCGCATTCTTGGTCGTCCTGACCTCGCGCCTGGCTTACCAAAAAGGCTATCAGCTCCTCCCCGAGACCATAGCCGAGCTGAGGCGGCGGCGGGTGAAGATGCAGGTAGTGGCCGCGGTCGACGGTGAGTCCAACCTGCGCGACATGTTCACCGCGCTCGACTCCCGAGACATCCCGGTCCGCCATAAGGCTTACAACGAGTCGCTCACCCGCCAGGTCATCTACCCCGGCGCGGACGCCCTCTTGATGCCCTCGGTCTACGAGCCCTGCGGCCTCTCGCAGATCATCGCCCAGCAAAACGGGGCGCTCCCGATCGTCCACGCCACCGGCGGGCTGAGGGACACCGTCAAGGACGGGGAGACCGGCTTCTGCTTCTTCCGCTACGGCCCCGGTGAGTTCGCCCAGGTCATCGAGCGCGCCCACAAGACCTTCGCCACCGAGCCCGCGACCTGGGACGCCATGCGCCGCCGGGTCATGGACCTCGACTACTCTTGGCACCGCTCGGCCGAGGCCTACGTGGAGCTCTACCGGGAAGCCATCTCCCGCTCGCGGGAGCGGCTCGGCAAGCCGGCCCTGGCGCGACCCTCCCAAATCCCTGCGTCTAAGGCCCGATCTGGGGCAAAGCCAGCACGTGCCAAGAGCAACCGCGTGGCCGCCGCGGACACAGCCCCCGAATCAGACCCCGAGCCCCAGGTCGAGGCCGACGCGAACGCTGTGCTCCTCAAACCCACCTGAGCGATTCACACACCACCGCTGGGTCGATCGAATCGGATGAACTGCGGCTGGCGAAGCCCGAAAAAACGGGCAAGAAGAGTCGATGCTATGGCGGGCTCTCCTGTTCGCGCTGACCGTTTTTACCTTCTCGGCCTGTAAGTCCGAGACCCCGGGCCCCAAGCCGGCCGAGTGCGGCTACCACGCCGACTGTCCAAACGACGGCGTCTGCTTCAACGGTCAGTGCTACGGCACGGCTACTTGCCTCGAGCGCCATGGCTGTAACGGCGTGCCGGTCTGCGCCGATCACCAGTGCATTTGCGACAGCCAGATCAACCGGTGCTTGCCGGTCTGCGAGACGGACAACAGCTGCCCAAGCGACGGTCACTGCGTCAACGGCGTGTGCAAGAAGTACCCCGTCGCCTTCGACAAGCCAGTGCCCGGCGGCGGCCCCAAGACCCCGCTCAAGGTGGGGCTGGCCCGGATCCCGCTCGACTTCCCCATGGGCGTCTCGATGGCCGGCTACGCCACCCGCTTTGGGCCCGACACGCCTTACCGCGCTTCGCTGGGCGGGTCAGACACCTGGTTTGATCGCCCCGACGTGCGGGCCCTGGCCTTCGACGACGGCGAGACCGTCTTCGTCCTGCTCCGCGTGCCGCTGGGGTGGTCGGAGGCCTTCTTGATCACCGAGACCGCCCGCAAGGTCCAGGAGAAGACAGGGCTCAACCTGGTCGACCGCATCATCACGAGCGCGCCCCACTCGCACGCCTTGCCAGCGCGTTTTTGGCACCTGGTGGTCGGCCTCAACTTCGGGATCTTCGGCTACGACGAGTTCTCCTGGGAGATCTTCGACCGGATGACCGACTCCTTCGCCGCCGCGACGATCGCCGCCCTCGACGACCGGCAGCCCGCCAAGTTCGGTTGGACCGAGCTCGCCGACTTCGATCCCGACCACAAGATCCACCATGACCGGCGCATCGAGAACAACAACCTGCCCGGGGAGGTCGGCGCCGATCCCCGCATGGTGCTCCTCCGCATCGACGATATGGAGGGCCACCCCCGCGCGCTGCTCACCAACTTCGGCATGCACGGGACCGTCTTCGACTCTCGCAACCCCATCCTGACCGGCGACGCACCTGGCGGCGTCGAGGTGGAGCTGACCCGCCACGCCTCTGAGAAATACGGGCGCGACGTCATGGGCGTCTTCCTCCAGGGCAACGCCGGCGACATCTCCCCAGGCGGCGATGACGTGGGGCACCCCGAGCCGGAGGTCATCCAGATCGTGGGCGAGCGCAGCTGGAAGGTGATGGAGCCGGCCTTCGACTCGATCCAGACCAGCGCGGACGTGCCCCTCGACATCATGAGCGGCTATGTGGTCATGAGCCACTCCGCGCTCGGCTACACGGGCCACGACTTCCACGACGTCAACGTGAGCTGCGACGACAGCTCGGACTACTTCCGCTATGGGGCCTTCCAATGCGTCGACGCCCGGCAGAAGGACGACGACCCGGCCACGGTCTACCAAGATGGCAACCTGTCTTGCGTCTTCGCGGTGGAGTGCCTGACCAGCGGCCACCCCGTGCCGAACTTCATGAAGACCCACCTGGCCGTGCTGCGGATCGGCGATCTGGCGATCAACACCCTGCCCGGCGAGCCCGTATCCAAGCTCGGTATGACCACGGCGGCGCGCGTGAAGGCCGCCCTCCCCTGGGCCAGAGGATCCTTCACCCTCGGCTACAGCATGGACCACCACTTCTACCTCCTGACCGAGGACGACTGGCGTCAGGGCGGCTACGAGCCGTCGCGCGACATCTGGGGCTGGAAGATGGGTCCGTACTTCGCCGACAACTCCGAGCGCCTCGCCAAGGAGCTGGCCAAGCCCAAGGCCGAGCGCGCCTGGGACAACCAAAATCTCAAGCCCATGTACTGGGACCGCCGGGACGAGGACGCGAGCCACCACCCGTTCAACGACACCGAGGGCGATCCCGCCGCCGTGGTGGTCGACACCCCCGAGTCCGTCGAGCGCCTCGACGTGGTCTACTTCTCCTGGTCGGGCGGGCATCCCGGCCTCGACCAGCCCACGATCGTGCTGGAAAAGCAGGTCGGCGGCAGCTTCACCCCCGTCCTGCGCCCAGGAGGCCGGCCCTACGCGGACGGCATGTTCGAGATGATGGTGCACTACGAAGGACTGTGCAGCCGCGAGGACTGCACGCACCACCGCTGGAGCGTGGAGTGGGAAGAGGGCCGCAGCTTCCCCGCCGGAAAGTACCGATTCAAGGTCACGGGCAAGGCTCAGAAGGCCGGGCAGCCGGTGGACTACACCGCGACCTCGCGGCCCTTCACGCTGAGCCCCAGCAAGAAGCTCGAGGTCTATGGTCTCCTCGCCGCGGGCAATGGGATCTCGGGCCGCGTGCTCGATCCGGTGCGCGTCGGCTTTGAGACCCAGGCCGACGGGAGCAAGAAGTCGAAGCCTCTCGGTTTCCTCTTGCGCTCGGCGCTGGTCCCGGCGCGCTTTGGGACCCCGCTCGACGCCGTGCTCACGGTGACCGCGACCGGCACGGTGAGGGCACCCTCCGGCGCGGTGAGCAACTTCTCCGGGGCGGTGACGCTGGAGGCGGTGGCGTCCGAGCCGCGCACGGTGATCGACGGCTATGACAAAGATGGCCTGCCGCTCGTCATGCCCGCGGGGATGAAGCCGACGACCAAGCTCAGCGTCGCCGTGCCCGAGATCGCCACCGGGCCCGCGGGGAGCTACTTCGTGCGGATCCGCTTGGTGGATGCCGAGGGGAACTCGGGCACTGCGACCGCGACGATCACCAAGCCTTAGGCTTGTGTGCCGTTTATGTAGGGCTATAGGGCATTTGTTTCGCCCTGCCTTTTGGCTGCGTGGGCATTCTGTCCGGGTGGCGCCAGTCGCGCTTCGCGCGACAGCCACTGCGCGCGCGGACGCGCGGGGGGAGCTTCGATTCTGCGCTCATCTTGAGGAGGTCCCTTGGGAACTCCTGCTTTGCGCTTGTTTCCTTGCCCCTAGCGCGCCTTGGTCTCGACCTCGACCCGCGCGGCGTCGATCCAGGCCCGCATCGGCTCCAGCGAGAGGATCGTGTCCATATAGACCCGCGCCTCCTCGGTCACCGGCACCACATAGGTCTGAAAGCGCGTGACGACCGGCGCGTAGAAGGCGTCGGCGGCGCTGAAGGACCCAAAGAGGAACGGTCCCTCCCCCACGCTGGCCAGGCGCGCCTCCCGCCAGATGGCCATCACCCGATCCACGTCGTGCTGTGCGGAGGTGGAGAGGTGATGTTTGGGGAAGCGCCCCGTGATGTTCATGGAGAGCTCCTTCCTCAAATCCGCGAAGCTCGAGTGCATCTCCGCGACGATCGAGCGGGCCCAGGCCCGGCGCTTGCGATCGGTCGGCCACACGCCGCGATCGGGGAAGAGCTCGTGGATCAGCTCAGTGATGGCCAGGGAGTCCCAGACCGTGGCGCCATCGACCTCGAGCACCGGGACCTTGCCGCTCGGGGAATGGCGCCGGATCTCGTCGCGGGTCTCCCGGCGATCGAGCTCGAGCACCACCTCGTGAAAGGGGACCTTGAGCTGCCGCATGAGCAGCCAGGGCCGCAGCGACCACGACGACAGGTTTCGGTTGCCGATGTAGAGCGTCATCGTTTCGGTCATGGTGGGAGCACGCTACTCTCCTGTTCGATGCTGTTCCACCTCGAGCCCGCCGAGGACGATGGGCGCTATCGCGAGCCCGGTCCGATCAACCCTGGTCCCGGCGAGACCTTCGTGCACCTTTGCCGGCAAGCGCAGCTCGAGAGCGTCGCGCGGCGTCACTTCTTTGGGCGGGTGGCGCAGGCGGTGGCCATCGAGGAGTCCCAGCTGGTCCCCGGGCTACTCCGGGACGAAGATCTCTACGGGCACGGAAGCTTTCCGCACTACTACGGATCGATCCCGCTCAGCGCGCAGCGGTCGCGCCGCCCCTTGCCTCCGGTGAGCCGCGCCGAGGTCGAGGCGGCGTTGCCGGTGGTCCGGCGGTTCTTCCCCCCGACGCCATTGGTCTTTGCCCCCCGCTTGTCCCAGCGGCTCGGCAAGGAGCTGTGGCTGAAGCTGGACTTGGTCACGCCGGTCCGAACCTTCAAGCTGCGGGGAGCGCTCCATCGCGTCCACGCGATCCAGGGCCCGCGCCCGGTCGTGACGGCCTCGGGCGGGAACCACGGTTTAGCCGTGGCCTGGGCGGCGCGCGCCTTTCGGCGGCCCGCAACGGTGGTGGTGCCCGAGCGCGTCAACCCTCGCAAGGCCGAGGCGATCGCCGGATTCGGCGCGGAGCTCGTCAGGCACGGCGTCGACTACCAAGCCGCCTATGAGCGCAGCCTGGAGATCGCTGAGGCCCAAGGCGCGCAGCACGTGCACGCCTATGACGACCCCTGGGTGATCGCCGGCCAGGGTACGGTGGCGCTTGAGCTCTCCGACTTCGCCCCCGACACCATCTTCGCCGGCATCGGCGGTGGAGGCCTGATCGGTGGGATCGTCGCGGCGACCCTGGGCGCCGAGAATGCGCCCAGGATCTATGGGGCGGCCACCGAGGGTGGCCACTCGATGGCGCTCTCGCTCGACGCCGATCGCATCGTCGGCCTCGAGCAGGTCACGACCGTCGCGGATGGGCTCGGCGCTCGGCGGCCCGGGCGGCTGGCCTTTGCTCTGGCGAGGCAGGGCGTGCGAGAGGTCCTCCTGGTCAACGACCGTGCGTTGTTCGAGGCCGCGCGCACCCTCCTGTTCGAGGAGAGCCTGCTCGGCGAGATCGCCGGAGTGGCGGGCCTGGCCGCCGCGCTGGCCTACCCGGACCGCCTCGGGGCCCGGAACGTCGTCGTGCTCTCGGGCGCCAACATCTCCGAGGCCGCGCTCGCCGAGATCACTCGCCCTGCCGCGCGCGAGACGCTATGAAACCCGGATGGGCTCGCTGAGAGATCTGGTGGTCGGCGCCGGCCTCGTGCTGCCCGAGAGCCTGCTCAGCGTGAAGTTCGCGCGCTCAGGCGGCCCCGGCGGTCAAAACGTCAACAAGGTGGCCTCGAAGGTCGACCTACGCCTCGACCTGGCCGGCGCTGAGGCGATCCTCGGTGCATGGCGGGTCACCATGATCAAAAACGCGCTAGCTACTCGGCTCGACAAGGACGGTCAGCTCTGCGTGCAGAGCAGCGAGCACCGCGACCAGGGGCAAAACTTGGACGCCGCGCTCAGCCGCCTCGAGACCCTGATCTCGGCGGCGATCATCCCCAAGAAGCGCCGCGTCGCGACCCGGCCCAGCCGGGGCAGCAAGGAGCGCAGGATCGCCGACAAAAAGCGCCGCTCCGAGGTCAAAAAAGGCCGCGGCGGAGTCGACGAATAAGCCCCGCGCCGACCGGCGAGTCGGCAGCCATGCATAGGGGTTCTTGAGGAACCTGCTGCTGCCACGCGCGAATCGAAGCTCCCCCCGCGCGCTCCAAGGCGTGGTTGTGCAACGGTCCTCCCGCCGAAACGCGCGAATCGAAGCTCCCCCCGCGCGTCCTCGCGCGCAGTGGCTGTCGCGCGAAGCGCGACTGGTGCCACTCGGACAGAATGCCCACGCCGCCAACAAGTACAGCGAACCAGATGCCCTACAGGCGCCAGTGAACGGCATCAACGCTGGCGGCGCGCGTAGCGCGACTGGTGCCACTCGGACAGAATGCCCACGCCACCAACAAGTACAGAGGCACAGATGCCCTACAGGCCGAAGTAAGCAGTATTGAGCCTACGGC
>Ga0154020_10002490_pt1 | contig 22428 bp, 20 predicted proteins | sample Klosneuvirus_201_FD_109709 | JGI IMG/M metagenome (GOLD analysis project Ga0154020, IMG submission 109709) | Active sludge microbial communities from wastewater, Klosterneuburg, Austria - Klosneuvirus_20160825_MG | ecosystem: Engineered > WWTP > Aerobic digester > Activated sludge | place...
GCCCGGGGCGGCCCGCGCCTGCTCCCCGGCTCAGACGCCCGCACGCGGGTGTACGTGGGCGACTGCCGCGAGGTCCTGCCCGCAATCCACGAGGTGACCCGCGGGAAGGTGGGGGTGGTCTTCGCGGACCCGCCCTTCAACTGGAAGCGCGGCTATGACAAGTGGGACGACGACCTGCCCGAGCAGGAGTACCTGACGTTCACGTACGACTGGCTGGACCACTGCGTGCGGGCGCTCCGTCCGGGGGGTTCGTTGTGGGTGAACATCCCGGACGACTGGGCGGCGGAGATCGTGGTGTATCTGAAGGGGCGGCTGGGCACGCGCACGCCACCGGCGCGTCTGAGCATGGAGAACTGGTGCATCTGGCACTACCGCTTCGGGCAGAACACCCGGCGCCGGTTCATCAACAGCAAGGTGCACGCGCTGCACTTCGTGAAGGAGGGCGGCGAGGCGGTGTGGAGGCCGGAGCGCGTGCTGGAGAGTTCCGACCGTGCGACGACGTACTTTGACCCGCGGACGCTGAGCAAGAAGGACGGGATGCCCGCGGGGAAGCGTGTGCCGATGGACGTGTGGTACGGGCCGTTCTGGGGGCGGATTCAGGGGAACAATAAGGAACGGCGCGCCGGGCACGACAACCAGTTGCCCGAGGTGTATCTGGCGCGGGTGCTGCAGGCGACGAGCGACCCGGGGGACATCGTGCTGGACCCGTTCCTGGGGAGCGGGACCACGGGCGTGATCGCGCGGGCGCTGGGGCGAGAGTTCATCGGGGTGGAATATTCCGGCGCGAACGCGGCGCGCGCGTTGGAGCGGATCGTGAAGCTCGGGCCGGTGCGGCCCCCGGACGAGGCCCCGCCCCCGAGCGGGATCCACCGCGTGAGGCGGGCGAAGGCCGCCACGATCAGGCGGTTCGAGGGCCTGTAGGTGCAGGGGCGCCTTTGGCTCAGGCGGCGGCGCGGATGGAGAGCGCCTTGTGCTCCGCGAGCAGCCTTTCGAACTCGCGCAGGTCCAGGCCGGGCACGAGCGAGGAGAACGCCGGGTCCAGCTGCGTGCCCGCGGATTTCACGATCTCTTCCATGACGCGGTCGCGGGAGAGCGCCGGGCGGTACGAGCGGTTGCTGCTCATGGCGTCGAAGGTGTCGGCGACGGCGAGAACTCGCGCGATCAGCGGGATCTTCTCGCCGGCCAGGCCGTGCGGGTATCCCCGGCCATCGAAGCGCTCATGGTGGTGCAGAACACCCGGGAGGACATCCTCGAACTGCGCGATGTCCTTGAGGATGCGGTGGCCGATCTGCGGGTGGAGCTTGATGAGGCCAAACTCGTCGTCGGTGAGTTTTCCGGGCTTGCAGAGGACGGCCTCGGGCACGCCGATCTTGCCCACATCGTGCACGAGGCCCGCAATGTGGATGCGCTCGGCGAGCGTTGGCGAAAGGCCGGCGGCGAGGGCGATGGCCCGCGCGAGGCAGGCGACGCGTTCGCTATGGCCGCAGGTGTAGCGGTCCTTGGCGTCGATGGCGGCGGTGAGGGAGCGCAGGGTTCCTATGAACAGGGCGTTCTGGTCCTCGTAGAGCTTGACGTTCTCGGCGAAGGAGGAGAGGTAGCCGGCGGTGGCCTCGATGAGCTGGATGTCGTAGCTGGAGACGATGGTCTCGGGGCCGCGCTTGCCCCCGGCGAAGATGGCGCCCGCCACTCGGCCCTTGCAGTGAATGGCCTGGGCGATCACCTGGGGCGAGCCCGCCGCGGAGAGGCCCGGAACGCTCGGGAGCACGACGGGTGACTCGGAGGCGGGGACCAGTGGCGTCGTGATCGCGCGGAGCTCCGCGGGGGCCATGGGGAGCGTCCCGGCGGGGATGACCCGCCCCCTCATGGAAACCGAGGGCCCGTTGCTGAGCATCACGATGGCAAGCCAGTCAAAGGACATCACCGACTGCAGTCGCTGGGCCACGGTCTGGAGGAAGCGCTCGGGCTCGTCGGGCTTGGGCATCGAGCGGCCGAGCGAGTAGAGCACGTCGATGGTGTCGTAGGACTCGCTGAGCTGCCGGGTGAAGCCATCGAGCGTATCGGCGTGCTCGTCCAGTGCCGACAGGTCCACGGAGGACGACAGGAGCGACTCGGCGACGAGGTGGGCCGAGAACGCGTCGAAGCGTGCGGAGGGACCCAGGGCCCTCCGTGCCATCGAGGCGTCGACACCGGCGGCGGCGCAGAGGAGGGCGAACTCCGGGTCGTCCAGCGCGCCGGGGGAGAGCAGCAGGGCGCCCACACGCCCCTGGTGGGACACGCCCTCGGGGTGTGGCACGACGAGGAGCCGGGCGCCGGGGAAGAGCTCGTAGGTCGCGAGTTCGCCGACGCCCTTCACGCTGCAGACGCAGATCGCGGCGACGATTGGCGGCGAGCGCATGAGGTCGTCGAGTTCCGGGGTGAGGGAGGTGACGGCGGCGATGTGCCCGGAGGCGGTGATCGCGCACGCGGGCGCGCCGAGTCGCTGGCAGCGCTCCATGAGTCTGGCGCGGGTCGCGGGGCCGTTCTGGGCGGGTGGGCGGCTCATTGGGGTGGTCTACGCGGCCAATCGTTGTGAGGGAGCGTTCAAGAGTTCGTGGACGCGGTCGAGCAGGACACGCACGCCGAAGGGCTTGCTGATGACATGCCGGATGTTGGTGGAGGCGAGTTCCTCGGGCCTGAGCGTGTAGCCTCGGGCGGTGAGCATGAGGACGGGTGTGGTGGAAGTGGGCTCGAAGCCGCGGAGGGAAGCGGACATCTCGATGCCGGACATCTCGGGCATCTGGAAGTCGGTGATGATGAGGTTGGGGCGGAAGGCCTCGGAGCCGGTGACGGCGATGAAGCCCTCGAGGCCGGTTCGGGCCTCGCGCACGGTGAACCCGCCCGAACGGAGGCGGTGAGCGATGACGTGGCGGATCGGGGCCTCGTCGTCGCAGACCAGAATGAAGCGAGGATCGGGCATTGACTCATGCACATCGGCGGACGGAGCGGCGTGCATTCGCCGGGTCTCTCCGAAGATCCGAAGCCTGGGGTTCTCGGCCCCGGGGGTTTGCCGGGGCGGCGGGTACTATCGGAGCATGACGAGCGCCGCCGAAAGCCTGCTGCCCGATGAGCCGTCGCCCGCGATCGCGCCGGAGGGACGGCCGATCGTGGCGGGGTTCGCGGCGGGGGCGGCGGTCCTGTCGTACATCGCGATCATCGGGACATTCCGCGTGGGGTTGGAGTGGGTGGGCTACGCGGTGGCGGGGGTGGCGCTGGTGGTGGCGGTGTGGTGCGCCTGGTTCTTTCGGGACCCTGCGCGGCGGATCCCGTCCACGCCCGGGGCGGTGATCTGCCCCGCCGACGGACGGGTGGTGATGGTCGGCCCCGCCGAGCCGCCCGCGGAGCTGGGAATCGATCCGGCGGTGGCGTCCGGCATGATTCGGATCGCGGTCTTCATGAACGTCTTCAACGTGCACGTCAATCGCTCGCCGGTCGCGGGCGTGGTTCGGAAGGTGTGCTATCGAGAGGGCAGGTTCCTGAACGCGTCGCTGGACAAGGCGAGCGTGGACAACGAGCGGCTGGGGCTGGTCGTGCGGATGGACAGCGGGAGAGAGGTTGCATCTGTGCAGATCGCGGGGCTGGTGGCGCGGCGGATCGTCTGTCGCGTGTCCGAGGGGACGAGGCTCGGACCCGGGCAGCGGTACGGGCTGATCCGGTTTGGTTCCAGGGTGGACGTGTACGTGCCCGCGGGGACCCGGGTGCTGGCGAAGGTCGGCGATAAGCCAGTGGCGGGCGAGACGGTGCTGGCGGTGCTCGACGCGGGCTGAGCGTCGGGGCGGGAGGTGCGCATGTTCCTCAAGCTTGGGCCACGAAAGCGGGAGTTCAGGGCGGTGGCCCTGATCCCGAACATTCTGACGACGCTCGCGCTGTGCTCGGGGCTGCTGGCGCTGCACTACACGCTGAAGGGGAACACGGAGCGCGCGATGGCGGCGGTGGTGATCGCGGGGGTGTTCGACGCGCTGGACGGGCGTGCCGCGAGGCTGCTGCGTGTCACCTCGACGTTCGGGGCGGTGCTGGATTCGCTGTCGGACTTCCTGGCGTTCGGGGTGGCGCCCGCGTTCATCGTGCATCAGTGGCTGGGCGGGCCATCGAGCAAGATGTTCGGCGGGTTCGCGCTCGCCGCGGCGCTCTCGTATGCCCTGTGCACGGCGCTGCGGCTCGCTCGGTTCACCTCCGGGCCTTCCAAGACCGAGAAAGGGGTCGAGAAGCACTTTGAGGGCATGCCCAGCCCTGCGGCGGCCGGGGCGGTGCTGGTGCCCCCGATGCTCGCGTACTCCCCCGTGGTGTCATGGACAGCGCCACCCTGGGCGGTGCTGCTCTGGACGTTTGTCGTCGCGGCGTTGATGGTCTGCCGCGTCCCCATGTTCTCGCTGAAGGCGGTGATGTTGGGCAGGCGGGCGGTGGCACCGGTGCTGCTGCTGGTGGGGATCGGCGTCGTGGGGATGGTCCGGGACGCCTGGCTGACGCTGGTGTGTATCTCGGGGCTGTACGTGCTGTCGATCCCGCCGACCGCGATCCGAGCGGCGTTGGCGGGTCCCGCGGCGGAGGCGAGGCCCCCGGAGCATGGTGCGGGCGGGGGCTGATTCCGAGTAGAATGCGCGCGTGACCGAGAACGACCAACCTCGCGGGGACGACCCTGATCTTCAGATCCTCGGCGGGGACGCTGGGTTTCGGCGGTGGGCGTCGGGCGCTCTGGCGGGGCTATCGCCCCCGGAGCCCGTCGCGATCATCCACGCCGGGTACTGGCTGGACGCGCTGGAGCGGCGCCAGGCCACGGGCGTCCTGGGCCACGCGGTGAAGGTGGCGGTGTCAGATTCTCCCATGAGCGAGGAGCACCACCAAAGCCTGCTGCTCGCGGGAGCGTTCGAGACGGCGGAGGCACCGTGCGATCTGGCGAGGGTCGTGTCCAGGGCGCTCGCGCGGGCGAGTGCCGCGCGTCGGACGCCGGTCCCGCGTGAGTCTCTGGCGCACGACCGCAACCCGGCGATGCTCTTCACGTTGGATGCGGACGGCACGGTGCTCGACGTCAACTCCGGCGGGGCGGAGCAACTGGGCTACAGGCCCGATGATCTGATCGGCCGGAGCGTTCTGGACATCGTGCATCCGGACAGCCACGACGCCGCCCGGGCGCACCTGAAGGAGTGCGTGGCGAGGCGGGGCGGGATCACGCGGTGCAGTCTGATCAAGGTGCACCGCGACGGGCACCCGCTGGTGGTTGAAGAGTCCGGCACACTTGTCTCACGCGGGCCCGAGGGCGGGACCGAGCTTGCCATCGTGTGCATGGACGTCTCTGCGCGCGAGAAGACGGACGCCCTTCGGCGGGAGCAGGAGTCCAGGCTGGCGCAGCGCCGCCACGCGGAGGCGCTGGGGACGCTTGCGGGAGGAGTGGCGCATGAGCTCAACAACCTCCTGACCGCGCTGCGGGGGTACGTCGGACTTGCGAGCCGTTCGCTGGAGCCCGGCCACCCTGCGACGACGGCGCTGCAGCGGGCGGAGGAGGCGGCGAAGCAGGCGACGGCGGCGGTGTCGTCTCTGCGGGCGTTCGCCGGCCCCGGGGGCAGCACCAGGCAGCCGGTCGACATGGCGAGGCTGATAGGGGACGCGGGCAAGGCGCTGCGGCGTCAGTTCGGGGGCGCGGTGCAGCTGCGGCTCGAGGTTGAGGGGGCCGCGGGCGCGTGGGTCGAGGGAGATGCGCTGCAACTGTTGCAGATGGTCATCACCGCCGGGCACAAGGCCCGGGACGCGACTCCACCGGGCGGCGAGATCGTGCTCTCGGTCGAGCGGTCGGAGGGGCAGGTGCGTGTCATTCTGGTGGACAGCGATCGCTCGGCACCCGGCGGTGCCGAGCCGGGCGAGAGCGCGGGCCTCGGACTGTCCACGGTGCGGGGCTGGGTCGCGGCGCACGGCGGCACCATGAGGGTCGATCCGATCGCGGGGCGGGGCACAGCGGTCACCATCGAGCTGCCCGAGTGCCCGGCACCGGCGGGGCAGGGGCAGGGCCGGGCGAGCGGGAACGGTCGGGCGCTGGTCGTTGAGCCGAACCAACTCGTCCGCGGGCTGCTGGGGTCCATGCTGCAGACGCTGGGGTATGACCCCGTCCTGAGTGGAGATCCGGCGGAGGCAGAACGCGCCCTGGCGGACGCCGAGGGCCCCGCCGCGGTGCTCATCACTGGGGTGTGGCCTCTGCCTCCCGAGGCGATCCGCCGCTGGACGGGTGGGCGGGATCGGCCCCGGGTTGTAGTGGTGGTCGACGGCGTGGGCCCCCCGGAAGCGGACGCGGGGGTGTCGGTGCTCGGCAAGCCCTTCCATCTGGCGACGCTCCGGGCGGCGCTCGCCTCCGCGGCACCCACGAGGGGGGCTCCATGACAACGCTCATCAAGGTCCTGCTCGTTGATGACCACGCCCTGCTCCGACAGTCGCTCTCAATGGTGCTGAGCCAGAATCCGGCGATTCACGTGGTCGCGGAGGCGGTGGACGGCGACCAGGCGATTGACCTTGCCCTCCGCCACCAGCCGCACGTGGTGGTGATGGATGTGGACATGCCCGGCGTGGCGGCGTTTGACGCTGCGACGACGATCCAGGCGAGGGTTCCGGGCGCGAAGATCGTGTTTCTTTCCGCCTTCACGCACGATCGGTATATCCAGTCGGCGCTGAGGTGCGGGGCGATGGCGTACCTGACGAAGAACGAGCCGCCGGAGGCGGTGGCGGCGGCGATCCGGGCTGTGGCGGTAGGTCAGACGTACTTCTCGGCGTCGGTGCAGTCGCGGCTGGTGATCGATTCGGACGGGGTGAGGTTGTCGGAGGACGCGGTGCACAGCCGTCTGGCGCAGCTTTCTCCCCGCGAGATCGAGGTGCTGACGTACGTGGCAAAGGGGCTGTCCAAGAAGGAAATCGCGGCCCTGATGCACCTGTCTGTCAAGACGGTGGAGAACCACGCGTCGAGCATGATGTCAAAGCTGGAGATGCATGACCGGGTGGAGTTGACGCGGTTCGCAATCCGGGAGGGCCTGGTCGAGCCCTGAGGACCCACCGGAATAGGGCAAAATCCTCAGGGGAATCCGCGGAATGCGCGACGATAATGCGGTGCGTTGATCGACGGCTGCCCCGAGCGGGGCAGCCCTGGGACGGGGAAGAAAACTGGCCGGCGGTAGCGGGGCGATCTCCCCGCGCTCGCTCATGGCGAGGAGGATCCCTGTGACCGATGAGTCAATGGACGCGCTGACGAGGCAGGGGGCGGCGATTGCGGGTGCGAGGCCGGATCTGCTCGCAAAGCTGAGCCCGGCCCAGGCGCGGGTGCTGGAGTTGCTGCTGGCGGGCATCACAGAGCCGCAGGTCGCGGCGAGGATCGACCGCAGCCGGCACACGGTTCACGACCATACGAAGGCGATCTACTCGGCGCTGGGCGTGAGCAACCGGGTGCAGCTGGTGCTGCTGTTCTCAGTGCCGGCGAGGCAGCCGGTCGCGGGTGTCTGAACGCCGTTCGGACTCGAACCTCAAAGCGTGGTACTCTTGCCGTCGGGTCTGGCACGCGGGCGTCGAGACGCCCGGGTGAAACCGCGGACCTATTGGGGAGTGACCATGAAGATGTACAGGTTGGCGGCGATGGCGGCTGGGGCCGGGCTTCTGCTCGCGGCGCCGGCGATGGCCCAGGATGTTCTGACCGAGGACAACATCATCCAGGGAACGATGGAGATCGACTTCGGCACGCGGAAGAACCTCGACACCACGGGCAAGCTGAAGGAAGGCTCGCCGGCGCTCGGCGCCAAGGACAAGTACAAACTCGACATCCGCGTCGCGGGGACGACCCAGTTCACGGGCGAGATCACCAGGCAGCCAAACCTCTACAGCAAGCTCATCCAGCGCAAGGAGCAGGAGGCTGAGTACCGCTACGCGATCGATCTCGCGGTACTCAACCCGCGAGATCTCAAGCAGCGCAAGGTCGTGGGCAAGTGGGTCGGCACCCTGCCGGTGGACCCCGCGACAGGGGCGTACCTCCTGGACGGCGGCGCGAGCAAGGAGAGCCCGCTGCGCATCTCCATCGACACCTCGGGGCGGATGACCGGGTTTGAGAGCAAGTTCCGCGGGCGTCTCATCGGAAAGGCCGAGAAGAAGGACGGGCTCGCGTCGTACACCTACACCCGGCTGGTGGGCGGAAAGAACGTGAGCTTTGTCGTCAAGCGCTCCGACCCCATGCGGTTCGAGAACATGGTCATGGGAAAGGGCCCCTCGGAGAACTACCCCGAGTGCAGCGTGAACGGGCGGCTGGACTACGACTACGAGACCGGCAACTGGATCACCGACGGCATCAAGTTCCGCTACACCCTGGACGGCAAGGAGACCGAGGACATCGTCACCGGCACCATCAAGTGGGTCGAGGACGCGGACCGCGCCTCCAGCGGCAAGGGGTACTACGACTTCAACCTCCGCTTCAACGAGGCCAAGGAGAAAGGCACCACCGAGGCGAGCGCCTTCGAGAAGCTCTCCGCGGAGGACGCCTTCTTCGCGGTGGACACCGGGGTGTCGTGCCTGACCGGGCGCATCGCGTACCAGGACACCTACGGCACGGGGGACACGGTGATCGACAGCAAGATCACCTACAACCTCCATGCGAACAAGCTCTCCAAGCAGCAGGCGGTGAACTTCTTCAAGCTCTGGATGATCGCCGTCGGTCCCACCAACGACGAGTGATCACGCGAACCACCAACCCGGCGCCGGCGCGAGAGCGTGGCGGCCGGGCTTGACCGCCGCGCCGCGGGGCGAGCGCCCCGCAGCGCGGCGCGTGGAGGAGGTCCAGCATGTCGCTCTCGCTCTATCAGATCCTCGGCCGCCGCTACGCCCCGGAACGCTTCGGACCATCCCGCCGGGACATGCTGAAGGCAACGCTGGCGGCGTCGGCGGGGCTGCTGCTGTCGGGCCCTGCGTACGCGGGGCTGAACGGGCGACGGGCCGGGAAGCGGATTGTGGTGGTCGGCGCGGGGTTTGCGGGGCTGGCGTGCGCGTTCGAGCTCCACGCCGCGGGGTATGACGTAACGGTTCTGGAGGCCGGCCCCCGCGTGGGAGGGCGCGTGCTGAGCCTGAACGCCGCGAACGGGAATGAGTACGTGCCCGGGCGGAACATCGAGGCGGGCGCGGAGCTCATCGGCTCCAACCACCCGGCGTGGGTCAGTTACGCGGCGGCCTTTGGGCTCACGTTCCTCGACGTGTCGGAGGATGAGGACAAGGAGTTCGCGGTGCTGATGGACGGCAAGCTGCTGTCCTACGAAGAGGGCGCCAAGGTGTGGGAGGAGCTGGACGCGGGCCACGGCCTCATGAACGCCGACGCCGGGGACATCAACGCCGACGAGCCCTGGAACAGCCCCAAGGCGACGGACCTGGACCGACTGTCGCTGGGAGAGTGGATCAGGAAGCAGGAACTTCCCGAGCGGGCGAAGAAAGCGCTGTGGCTGGAGTTCGCGGCGAACAACGGCGTGGAGTGTGACCGGCAGTCGTACCTGGGGAACCTGGCGTCGGTGAAGGGGGGCGGGATTGAGGCGTACTGGTCGGACAGCGAGGTGTACCGCTGCGCGGGGGGCAACCAGCAGCTCGCGTTCAAGCTGGCCGAGCCTCTGAAGGACAGGATCTACACGGGCGTGGCGGCGCAGATCATCGCGCCCAGCGGCGGGAACGTGGCGGTGGTCTGCCGCGACGGGCGGACGCTGGAGTGCGACGACGTGGTGCTGGCGGTGGCACCCTCTGTGTGGAACAAGATCGACGTGAAGATCGGAATGCCCGCGGGGTTGAAGCCCCAGATGGGCTGCAACACGAAGTTCCTGACGCACGTGAAGAAGCGGTACTGGGAGGCTTCTGGCGTGTCGCAGTATGCGATGAGCGACCGCGATGTGTGCATGACCTGGGACGGGACCGACGGGCAGGAGGGTGACGGCGAGGCGTGCCTCACGGTCTTTGCCGGGGGAGCGGCGGCGGAGCGGGCCCGCGCCCGCACGCCAGAGGAGCGAGCGGCTGCGTACGCGGCGGAGGTCGAGGCTGCGCTCCCGGGATACGCCGAGAGCCGCGTCGCGCACCGCTTCATGGACTGGCCCGGGATGCAGTGGGTGGGCGCGTCCTATTCGTTCCCCGCGCCGGGAGAGGTGACCACGATGGGCCCGATGCTGCGGAAGGGGGCCGCGCGGCTTCACTTCGCGGGTGAGCACTGCTGCTACAAGTTCGTCGGGTACATGGAGGGGGCGCTCTGCTCGGGTGTCGAGCTCGCCAAGCGTCTCGCGGCACGCGACGGGCTTGTAAAGCCGGAAGCAAAGCCCGAGGCCAAGCCCGCAACGGCTCCGGCGGGGGCCTGAGTTTCCGAGGACCGGGAAGGACCGATGCGGATTGGCAACAGGGTGATCGGCCAGGGGTATGAGCCGTACGTGATCGCCGAGATCGGCGTGAATCACGACGGCGACGCCGAGCGGGCGCTCGCGCTCACGCGGCTCGCGGCGGAATCCGGCGCCGACGCCGTGAAGTTTCAGCTCTTCGAGGCCGACCGGTTGATGTCGCGTGCGGCGAAGCTCGCGGCGTATCAGGCGCGCGCGGGCGAGCGCGACCCGGTGGAGATGCTCCGCCGCCTGGAGCTGCCCGCCCCGGCGCTGGAGGTGTGCGCCCGCGAGGCGGGGAGGCTCGGGATTCACGCGATCCTGAGCGTCTTTTCGGTGGAGCTCGTGCCCGGCCCCGGCGCGCCCTGGCACGCGTACAAGTCGGCGAGCCCCGACATCGTGAACCGTCCGCTGCTCTCGGCCCTCGCCGCGACCGGCCGCCCGCTCATCGTCAGCACGGGCGCGAGCACGCCGGAGGAGGTCACACGAGCCGTCGGCTGGCTCGCGGATGCGAGCGAGCGGCTGGCGATTCTCCAGTGTGTGAGCAGCTACCCGACGCCCTCGGACCGGGCGAGCATCGGGGGCGTCGAGGCGCTCCTCCGGCTCTATCGCGGCCCGGTCGGGTACAGCGATCACACGCGTGACGAGGACACGGGCGTGGTGGCGCTGGCGGCGGGCGCGTGCGTGCTGGAGAAGCACTTCACGTACAGCCGCGGAGCCCAGGGCCCGGACCACGCCGCGTCGCTTGAGCCGGCGCAGTTCGCGCGGTACGTCGCGCTGACGCGAGATGCGCACGACCGGCAAGTGCTCGTGGGCATGGGTGATCCGCGCGTCGGCCCGCGTGAGAAGCGCGTGCTGGAGATCGAGCAGGACGTGAGGCTCGTGTCGCGCCAGTCGCTGGTCGCGGTGCGGGCGTTGCCCGGCGGGCACACGCTGCGCCGAGAGGACCTGACGATCAAGAGGCCCGGGACGGGCATCCCTCCCTTTGAGCTGGAGGCGGTGGTCGGGCGGCGGCTGGTCGTGCCGGTGGGCGCGGACATGCCCCTGCCGCTGGGCTGCGTGGGATGAGGCGAGGGGTCAGACAACGGACGCCAGCAGGCATTCGAGGCGGCCCGAGTCCGGGGGAGCGAGGGTGGCGTCCGGGGCGAGCGTGCCGGGGACGAGAATGGTGTCTCCAGTGCGCAGCGTGAGCGGGGCGAAGAGGCCCTGCTCCGCGTAGAGGGAGCCCGAGCCCGCCAGGACCATCACGATCGTGCAGCGGCCTTGGGGGTCTGCAGCGCGCTCGGCGCCCGGCCCGACGGAGGCGTGACGGACTTCGAAGAACTCTGTCTTCAGCACTTCCCCGGCCATCATCTTGACCGCGGGCGGCGCGGGGCCCCAGTGGATGCACTCCAGGCTCTGGGCCACGTGCAACTCGCGACCCGTGCGGCCCCAGTCAAAGACGCGGAAGGTCGTGTCGCTGGGCGTCTGGACCTCGGCAACGAGCACGCCCGCGCCGAGCGCGTGGCATGTGCCGCTGGGCAGGTTGTGGCACTCGCCGGGCACGGCGGGCTCGGCGATGAGCAGGTCGACCACGCCGCCCGATGCGATCGCGCCGGCGAAGGCCTCGCGCGTCACGCCGGGTTTCACGCCCTTGTAGATCACGCTGCCCGGGGCGGCGTCGAGAATGTACCAGCACTCGGTCTTCAGGTGCGCGTCGGCGTGGGTGCGGGCGTACCCCGGGCTCGGGTGGACCTGCACGGAGAGGTTCTCCGCGGCGTCGAGGAACTTCACGAGCAGAGGGAACTGCGAGGGGGGCCGGGCGGTGCCAAGCATCGGGCCCGGCCAGAGGATCATGGCGTCCGCGAGCGTGCGGCCCGCGAGCGGGCCGTTGACAACGACGGATCGCTGGGCACCGCCCCCGGCTCCGCCTGTGCTGGTTGTCGGCATGTCGGCAACTTCCCAGCTCTCGCCGATGGCCTGGCCCTGTGGGAGGACCTTGCCGAAGGAGGCGAGGCGGCGGCCACCCCAGACCTTGGGCATGAGGATCGGGCGAAAGCACAGGGGGTAGGGAGAGACGGTCATGCAGCACCCATCGGCAAACAGAGGGGCGGGCTGCGAGAGGAATCGGCGCGGACGCGTCAGGCGTCCATGATCATGCCGGAGATGCGGGCCTCGAAGGCGACGCGGTCGCGGACCAGGCCCTGCACATCGCTGATGAAGCGGCGCTTCTGGTTCTTGAACTCTCGGCAGAGCAGGATGAGCTCGTCGCCCGGGACCACGCCGCTGCGAAACGCGGCGTTCTCGATGCGGAGGAAGACGGGCGACTTGGGCCCGCTCTTTCGGAAGACGAACATGAAGCAGGCGAGCTGGGCCCCGCTCTCGATCTGCAGCACGCCGGGGAAGAGCGGGTTGCCCGGGAAGTGTCCCGGAACCCAGAACTCATCGTCGCGGATGCGCTTGACGGCGAGGCCCTGAGAGGCGCTCTCCGTGACCCAGATCACCTGGTCGAGGAGCGCCATGTGGCCCCGGTGGGGAATCCAGCGCGCAATCTCATCACGGTCCGCGAGCGGACGTGCGCGATCGATCTGCCGGTAGTCGAAGAGCCAGTCCTTCCCGGGGGGAAGGGTGGTGTCGACGCTCGGCGAACTAGGGCTTGGCGTCCCCTGCACCCCTGAGCTCCAGAACCTTCTCCCGAACTTCCTGCGCCGCGTTCTTGATGTCCTGCATCGCCTGACGGACGCGCGTGCCGGCCGCCTTATTCCCGCCGGCGGTCTTCTTCACGTCGTCCTCAACCTCAGCGACGAGTTTCCGAAGCTTCTCGTATGATTCCACGTGTGATCCCTTCTTGCCGTGGGCCTTTGAACTCCGGACCAATCCCCACAGTAGCCCCCCGCGGTTCCCAGATCATGCGCGGGGTCGGACACCGAAGCAAGTCCGACGGGACGGTCTTCATAACAGGCAGTGGGACAGTTACTTAGACACCTGGGGGAGGTGCCGGCTCACGACCTTCAGGGCAGCGGCGAGGTACTTCTGGTTTCCTTCGCGGTCCAGGAGGGCGGGCGCGCACGAGGCGGTGAGGACGCGCTTGACCAGCGCCGTGTCGCCGTAGGAGTCGTCGGCTGGCAGGCCCCGCTCGCGCCGGAGGCGGGCGAGGAACGGGACCGGCTTGATGCTCCCCAGCATCTCGTTGTGGCCCCAGTACTGGCGTTCGAGATAGAGCGCGTCCTCCGCCCAGTGGCCGGCGTGGACCATGCCCAGGTCGATGAGCACGCGCCCGTGGCGATTGACGAGGTTCGGGTCCGGCAGGTCCACGGGGAGGCGGCGGCGCATGCAGTTGCCAGGGTGCAGGTCACCATGGCACCAGGCGTTGATGGGGCGGCTTTCCCAGCGGTGGATCAGCAGGGGGAGGCAGCGGTGGACCCGGCGGAGCACGTCCGCCCAGGCGTGGGCGTTGGGGAAGGACTCGCTGCGGGCCAGGGCGCGGGCCGTCTCGATCGTGCGTTCCCAGTCCGCGCGGGGCGGGCGGGGTTCGAGCGGGGCGAGCTTTATGGCGGCGGCTTGGAAATCCGCGGCGGCGCGGAGCAGGTCCTCTATGTCTTCGGGCGACACCCGGTCCGCCTTCAAGCCGTCGTCGAGTCGCTCCTCGACGATCCATCGGATGTGATAGTGACCCAGGTGTTCGCCGCAGGCGATGATGCGGGGCGTGGGGATGACCAGGGCCCAGCGGTCGTGCCAGTGGTCGGGCTCGACGCCACCAAGGGACGTGGTCCAGCGGTACTCGGTTTCGGAGATCGGGAACTTGACGACGACGGGGACGGATTCGGCCCCCAGATTCCAGGAGGAGAGACCGGTGGCGGCTCCGCCCCGCTGGGTCCGGCCGTGGAACCACGCGATATCGCTCAGGCGGCCCTCTGTCACGGCGTGGAGCGCGGGGGAGAGGGCGTCCGCGAGGTCGTTGGGATCGGAGGTGGGCAGCGAGTCCGCGCCGGCCATCACCCAGACTGTACCGCGCGGATCAAGCGGGCGTTACCGCGTTGTGGAGTGCGACCAGGGTGGATACCGGCAGGGCCTCGGCCCGGTCCGTGGGGGACACGCCCGGGGGCCAGGCGTGGTCCCGTCCGAGAACGGCACCGAGCTGCTTGCGGCGCTTCTCGAAGAGGCCCTGGCAGAAGTCCGCGAGCGCCCGGGGGCGGCTGGAAAGGGGCGAGCCCAGCCGAACGAGGCCGACCATGGCGCTGGTCACGTCGGGCCTTGGCCAGAAGCACTCCGGGGGGAGCGTGGCGAGGAGGCGCACGTCCGCGACGGCTTGTGCGAGCACGCTGATCGTGCCGAAGTCCTTGGTGGAGGGTCGGGCCAGGAGCCTGTCCGCGACCTCGCGCTGGATGGTGACGAAGAGCCCGGTGCAGGCGGGTGTGTCCGCGAGCAGGGCGAGCATGACGGGCGTGGCGGCCCCGTAGGGCAGGTTGGCGACGAGCCGGAAAGGGCCGGGACCAAGTGCCCCGAGCAGCGCGGGGTTGAGCGCGTGCTTTCCCGCGAGGCAGTCGCCCTCCACGAGCGTGAAGGCCCGCGCGGCGTAGCGATCACGCAGGAGCACGCAGAGCCCGCGGTCGATCTCGCCGGCGACGACGCGGCAGCCCCGGTCGAGCAGTTCGTCCGTGAGCGTGCCCGTGCCGGGGCCGATCTCCAGCACGGTGTCGCCGGGGCCCACGCCGGAGGCGTCGACGAGACGACGGATGAGGTTGTGGTCGATCAGGAAGTTCTGGCCCAGCGCGTGACGGGGCGACAAGCCCGAGGCGGCCAAAAGGTCCTTGATCTCGGCGAGGGTCTGCACGGGGGAGAGTACGGGGGCGAGCGGAGGGGTCGTCTCAGGCCCACTCGCCTTCGAGGATGCGGTCGACGGCGTGCGCCACCCCGTCCTGGTTGTGCGTGAGCGTGTGGCGTCTCGCGATGGCGCGGACGCTGGGGACTGCGTTTCCCATGGCGATGCCCAGGCCCGCGCCGCGGATCATGCTCTCGTCGTTGACCTCGTCGCCGATGGCGGCGATCTCTTCGCTGCGGATGTTCCACGCGGCGGCGAGGTGGCGGATCGCGGACCACTTGTTCGCGTCGGCGTCGAAGAGTTCGAGGATGTGCAGTGACTCGCCTCCGGGCAGGCGGCTGGCGTGCTCCGGGGCGACCACCGCGGGGAAGGAGTGAACCTGGGCGGCCCCTTCGGAGGCGGCGAGCAGGTCGTCGCGCAGGCGACCGAGCGTGCCGGACAAGCCGCACGCGCCGACGCGGACGGTGTGCTCGGGGTGCTCGTCGTGGTGGATGTGTGGGACGTAGCGGACGCGGACCTGCATGCGGGCAAACCACCATTCGGTGACGGGGTCCAGGGGCAGGCGCTGCTCTCCGTGGACCACGAGGTAGTCGTACCCGGCCTCCGCGGGGTCCTTGAGGACAAGCGCGGGGTGGCCCTGGGCGACGAGGCGCTCCACTGTGCTGTGCACCATGTGGAGGCGAACGGGGAAGCGGTGGAGCGTGCGGCCCGAGCGCGGGTCGGCGATGATCGAGCCCCCCGCGACGGCGACAGGGTCCTGCTGATCGATGCGGTCAAGGTACTGCCTGCACTCCGCCAGGCCCCGCCCGGTGCAGATGAGCACCCGGACGCCGGCGCTGCGAGCGGCGGCGATGGCGGCGCGGTTGCGGTCGGAGATCTCGCCATCGCCGGAGATGAGCGTGCCGTCGAGGTCGATGGCGATGATTCGGATGGTCACGGGCTAGGCGTAGAGGCGGAGCGTCAGTTGGAAGCGGGCGCGGGCTTTGGCTTTGGCGCCGGGGCGTCGGTCTCGATGACCACGCCGCTGAAGATCGTGACAAACTCGGTGATGGGCACGGTGAAGACGCCGGCGCGGGTGGGATAGCCGTTGAGGGGGCCGGGCTCACCCTTGGGGCGGACGGTGTTGCCGTGCGGGTTCCAGAGGGTGAGGGTGTCGTGCTCCTGGCTCATGGCGATGATGGCGTAGGCGTGCTTGGGGCTGATCCCCGGGGGGAGTTTTTCGACGCCGGTGGAGCAGGCGGCGAGGCGCTGCTGGCGGATTGCGTCCGCGACGTCGGCGCGGACCTTGTTGGCGAGGTCGCCGGGGTCTCCGGCGGGCACGGGCGGGAGTTCGATGGGCTTGCCGTCGGGCCCTTTCTCGGTGCTGCGGGGCCTGCGTTTGAGCGTGATGCGCGAGGTCTGGTGGTTGGTGATCATGCGGATGATGGTGCTGGTGGAGCCGCCGCTGGCGATGGCGTCGGTCGCGGTGCGTGTGGTGTATCGCTCCGGGTTGGCGTCGATGCGGAGCAGGCCCAGAGCCTTTTCGAGGACGGGCAGCCACAGGCCCTCATCGCCGGTGGTGCCGGAGAGGGCGAGTTCAGCGTCGGTGAGGGGCGGCACGGTGACGGCCTGGGAGGTGGCGAATCGCACGACGTACGAGCCGTCGTCCTGCGGCGTGATCATGCTCGTCACGCTGGCGGGGTCGCGGTGGACCGCGGCACCGATGGCGGCGACGAAGTAGCAGTTGCCCAGCGGGCCCTGGCGGCAGCGGTCAAGGTCGGGCGTCTCGTCGGCGAAGAGGTCGCGCTTGGTGGACTTGATGCGACGGACGCTGCTGGCGAAGCTCGATTGGAAGTTGGGCGTGCGGAGCGGAGGGGCCCCTGTGGCGGGCGCCGCGATCTCGCCCGAGTCCTGCCGGTCGGCGTCGGCCCGGGGCGTCGCGGCGCGGCCGCTGGGCGCGGGCGTGGTGAGGTAGTCCCGCGTCAGTAGTGGAACGGCGTAGCGCCCGCTGCGGATGATGCGCTTGATGGATGCGACGGCGGCGGCTTCCTCGCCCGTTACTCCCGGGTCGATGCACAGCACGTCCACCTCGCCCGCGGAGAGCAGCCCGTCCTTGTCCGTGTCCCACGCGTCGAAGCGGTCGCCCGCGATGGACGCGAAGGTCGGCTGGAGCCCCAGGGCCGACATCGGGGCCAGGAGAGAGAGGGCGACGAATGCGAGAGAGGAAAGAGGGCGGCGCATGGGCACAGCCTATCACGGACAGGCCGCTCTGTCAGCGCCGATGTGCCGGGTTCAGACCTCCGCAAAGCGGGCGGTAAAGTGCCGCAGCACTTCCGGGGCCTCGGTGATGCGCAGGCCACGCAGGGAGGCGCGGGCGGCAAAGAGCTCCGCGCAGCACTCGGCGACGTAGTCCATGTGGCTCTGGGTGTAGGCCCGGCGGGGGATGGCGAGGCGGACAAGTTCGTGCTCGGGGGTCTGGTTGGGGCCGGCCATGAGGCTGCCGATCTCGCAGGCGCGGATGCCCCCCATGCGGTACAGGCCGCAGACCAGGGCCTGCCCGGGGAACTGCGCCCTTGGGATGTGGGGCGCGAAGTGGGCGGCGTCGATGTAGATGGCGTGCCCGCCCGGCGGCTCGATGATGCGGACGCCCGAAGCCAGAAGTCGCTCGCCGAGGTATTCAACGCAGCGGACGCGGTAGGCGAGGTAATCCTCATCGACGACCTCGATGAATCCCTGAGCCATGGCCTCGAGGTCGCGCCCTGCCAGGCCGCCGTAGGTCACGAAGCCCTCGGTGAGGATGAGCAGGTTGCAGGCGCGCTGGAAGAGGGCGGGGTCCTTGATGAGCAGGAGGCCCCCGATGTTGACCAGGCCGTCCTTCTTGCTGCTGATGGTGGACCCGTCGCAGAGGGAGAACATCTCTCGGGCGATCTCGCGGACGGGGCGGCCCTGCTGGCCGGGCTCGCGGGTGCGGATGAACCAGGCATTCTCTGCGAAGCGGCAGGCGTCGAGGAAGAGGGGCAGGTGGTGGCGGTCGCAGATCTCGCGGATGGCGCGGATGTTGGCGAGGCTCACTGGCTGCCCGCCGCAGGTGTTGTTGGTGATGGTGAGCATCACCAGCGGGATGTTGGCAGGGCCGACGTCCCGGATGAGGCGTTCGAGGGCGGCGGGGTCCATGTTGCCCTTGAAGGGGTGACGGTTGGCGGGGTCAGAGGCCTCGGGGATCGGCAGGTTGACGGCGCGAGCGCCGGAGTGCTCGATGTTGGCGCGGGTGGTATCGAAGTGGGCGTTGTTGGGGACGACCTTGCCCTTCCCACCCACGAGTTCGAACAGGATGCGCTCGCTGGCGCGGCCCTGGTGCGTGGGGAGGATGTTGTCAAACCCCGTCAGGTCCTTCAGCACCGCGCGGAGACGGTGGAATGACTCACTCCCCGCGTAGGACTCGTCGCCCCGCATGATGCCGGCCCACTGCTCGCTGCTCATGGCGCTGGCGCCCGAATCGGTGAGGAGGTCGATCAGCACGCTTGAGGCGCGCAGCAGGAAGGGGTTGAAGTGCGCCTCGCGGAGCAGCGTCTCACGCTCCGCGGCGGTGGTCATGCGGATGGGCTCGACGGACTTGATGCGAAACGGCTCGATGATGGTTTTCATGGACCGTCATCGTAGGCAGTTTGTGGATAGACGTATCCACAATAACAGCGGATGGAGGGGAGGGTGCGCCGGGGCATGCCCGCGGGCCGGGGGACTCAGGGGGTGCCGGGCGCCTCGGCGGCGGACAGACGCGCCAGGATGCTCGCGGGGTCCGTCTCCCAGGTGGCGTTGGCGGGGATCACGCCCGCGGCCTTGGCCTGAGAGAGCGCCTCGAGCGCGACGACGATCTGGCCTTCGAGGGTCGCGTGCAGGCCGTCGCGGGTCAGCAGGGCTCGTGCGGCCTGGCCCTGATAGTCTCGGCCACCGACGCGGACCTGTCCGGAGGCCATGGCGGACCGGACAACGCCCGCGAGCGGCACGACGACCGTGTTGGGGCGCGTGACGGCCCAATCGCGGACCTTGGCGTTGAGCGCCTCCAGCGTCTGGGGAGAGGGGACCTGGCGCGGGGAGAGCATCAGGCCTACGGCGTGGGTCATGTCCGGCAGGTCCGCGAGGACGATGGGGGCCTGGAGCGTTGAGAGGCGGTCGAGCCCGCGCTGGAGGGAGGCCCCGCGGGCGCTGTCGTCCATGTCGCCGTAGGCGTGCCAGAAGAGGTAATCGATGGCGAAGACCAGGGCGGGCCTGGCGGCCTGGGCGGCGGCGAGTTGCGAGTCCGCCTCTTGCTCGGGGCTCATAAAGAAGAGGCTGCTGGAGTGGCTCGCGGGCGCGGCGTGGGTGTGGGCGATGCTGCCCAGCGTGCTTGCGAGCGGCACGCCCTGCGGGAGGAGGCCCTTGGGCTGGTCACCGGGGAGCGTGGCGCCGAAGCCGTCGGAAACGCTGGCACCGATGACGACGGCGGTGGAGAGATCGAGGGGGACTTGTGCCTGGGGCGGCGGCGCGGAGCGGGAGCAAGAGGCGGCGGCGAGCGCCAACGTCAGGAAAGAGGCGAGCAGGCCTCGGCGGGAAAGGCTGTTCATGGTTCAGGCTCCGGGGGGCGGGTCGGCCTGGGGCGATTGCGTTGGTGGTTCGCTTTCCGCCGCGCCGGCTGGTGGTGCGTCGGCTGGGGCGGTCAGGCCTTCGGGCAGGGCCTCTGCGGGGGTGGGCTCCTTGTGGTCGGCGGTGGGGGCGGGCTCCCAGGAGACCTTTGCGGCGCCCAGGAGCGTGCCGGTCGCAAAGGCGAGGTCGATCTGCGCGATCTGGTAGTCGGTGACAGCGCGGGCCTCGGCGGACTGGGCTTCGGCGAGGCGGGCCGCTGCGTCGAGCACGTCGGTGCTGGTCGATTGGCCCACGTCGAACTGGCGTTGCTCGGCCTGGAAGGCGCGGGTGTTGAGGACGACGCTCTGCTGAGCGGCGAGAATCCGCTGCCAGGACGCGTCGAGTTGATCGATGGCGTTGAGAACCTCCTGGCGGATGGACTGCTCGCGGGCGGCGCGGGTGGAGAGGCGCTGGAGGCGGGAGAGGATGGCCTGCCTGACGCGGCTGCGGGCGGCCTCGTTGTTGAGCGGGATCTCGGCGGAGAGGCCGATCTCCCAGTCCTCGTAGTTGTTGCGTTGCAGGGTGTGGAAGGTGTCCTGCATGCTGCCACCCAGGCCGTTGACGCGGTAGGTGTAGTCCAGCGTGAGCAGGGGCAGGGCCTGGTTCTTCTCGAAGCCGATGCGGACGGCGTCCTCGGCGAGTTGGAGCTCGAGCTCGAGCATCTCCATGCGGTTGGCGACGGCCTGGGCGCAGAGTTCCGGGGCGTTGAGCTCGAAGGGCGCCGGGTCGGGCGGAGAGGCGGTGTCGACGAGCGTTGGGGTCTCGATGCCCAGCCCCTCGATGTTGATGATGCGCTTGAGCTCGCGCTGCTGGAGCAGGATGTCGTTCTGCGCGAGGATGATGGCCTCGAGGCGCTCGGCGCGGCCGGCCTGGGCGCGGGTGACCTCGATCTCCGCGGCGGCGCCGGCGCGGACCCGGCGCACGGAGCGCTGCTCCTGCTCGGAGGCCAGCTCGAACTGCTGCTGGCGGACGGCCAGCTCCTGCGATGCGCGGTAGAGGCGCCAGTAGGCCCGGTCGGCGGCGGCGAGCTGGCGGACCACTTCGAGGTTCGTGCGGGCCTGGGCCGCCTGCGCCTGATAGCCAGCGATGCGCAGCCCGGCGGTGTTGGCGCGGCGGCCGGCGTTGCGGAGCAGGGGGTGGCTGATGGAGAACTGCAGGTCGGAGGAGTAGGACGGGTTGAGCGTGGAGAAGGAGTTGTTGTTCTCGTTGCGGGAGATGGGGAGATCGACCGTGACCGTGCCACCGGTGCGCATGGGGATGCGGACGCCCGGCGAGATGAACATGTTCTCGTTCTGAGCGGAGTTGAGGGACGAGGCGGTGGGGGAGTCGGTCTTGCTCCACCCCGAGCGGAGCGTAAAGGCCGACTCGAAGCGGGCGTCCTCTTCCGTCACGCGCTCGGAGGCGATGGTCGGGTCGAGCATGGCGACCCTGAGCGAGAGGTTGTTGGCGAGGGCGCCCCCGCGGCACTCTTCGAGGGTGAGGGAGACACGCTCGCGGCCCTCGAAGCGGGAGGCGGGGGCGGCGGCCTGCGTCGTGCCCTGGGGCGGCGCGGGGCGCTGGAAGCGGGAGAGGTCCGAGGCCGGAACGCTGCGGAGGCGAGAGATCGCGGCCTGACGGGCGTAGTCGTCGGGGTCGGCGGCAAAGGGGTTTGAAGAGCAGCCCGCGACGAGCAGGAGCAGGGCGGGTGAGAGCAGCGCGGGCCGGGCGAGTTGCGCGGGGCCCTGGGACGAGAGGCGGGGCGCGGGCCCGCCCGTGGCGTTAGTCATGTCGGAGCGCCTCGATGGGGTTGAGACTGGCGGCCTTGATCGCGGGGAACATGCCGAAGACCACGCCCGTGCCGGCGGAGAAGAGCACCGCGAGCATGATGGACCACGTGGGCGCGTTGGCCTTGGAGAGGAAGGAGTCGGGCACGGCCTTCATGGCGGCGACGGAGGCGAGCCCGAGCGCGAGCCCGATGACGCACCCCACCATGGAGAGCGTGATGGCCTCGACGAGGAACTGGAGGAGGATGACCTCCGGGCGGGCGCCCACGGCCTTGCGCAGGCCGATCTCTTGGGTGCGCTCGCTGACGCTGACGAGCATGATGTTCATGATGCCGATGCCGCCGACGACCAGCGCGACCGAGACGAGCCCTGCGAGCATGAATGTGGCGCCGCCCAGCACGCTCTTGACCTGGGCGATGGCCTGCTCGATGGCCTCCACCCCGAAGGTGTCCGGGTCTTCGGGGCCGAGCTTGCGCACGCGGCGCATCTGCGCGGTGATCTCGGCGCGGGCGTCCTCGAAGAGCTCCGGGGCCTTGGTGGTGGCCACGGCGTACATGCGGGGGAACTCGCGCATGCCCTCTCCGGTGCGGAAGGGGATGAAGATCTCGGTCTGGGCCTCGTCCCCGCCGAACATCGGGCTCACCTGCTTGGTCTCGACGACGCCCACGATGAGGAAGCGCCGGCCCTGCACGAGGACATAGGACCCGGTGGGGTCGTCGGCGAGGGCGAGCTCGCGGACGCCCTTGTCGTTCACCAGGCACACCTGGCGGCGCTGCTCCTCGTCGGTGTTCGAGAGCGGGCGGCCCACGGTGACGTACCGCTGCTCGATGTCGTGCCACGA
>Ga0154020_10002491_pt1 | contig 22421 bp, 17 predicted proteins | sample Klosneuvirus_201_FD_109709 | JGI IMG/M metagenome (GOLD analysis project Ga0154020, IMG submission 109709) | Active sludge microbial communities from wastewater, Klosterneuburg, Austria - Klosneuvirus_20160825_MG | ecosystem: Engineered > WWTP > Aerobic digester > Activated sludge | place...
CCAGCCCCAGGCGTTCGACCGCTCGCCGTTCGCTGGCATAGGCCGTCCGCAGGGCCTGCGCGTAGTCGTCGGGCCCGAGATAGGCCAGGTCCTGGTCGTAGCGCGCCAGTTCGGCCAGGTGGGACGGGTCATGCATGGCCGCCCTGAACGCGTCGTGCAGGACTTGAACGATCTCGGCGGGTAAGCCTCGGGGTCCCGCCAGCCCGTACGGCGAGCGGGCGACGATGCCGTGGCCGAGCTCGCTGAGGGTGGGCACCTGCGGCCAGCGCTTGGTGCGATGCGCACCGAAAGTCACCAGCAGCCGCAGCTTGCCGTCGTCGACAAAGGGGGCGAAGCCATTGGAGTTGACGCCGACCATGACCTGGCCGGAGGACACGGCCAGCATCTGCTCGGCGGTGCCCTTGTAGGGCACATGGATCCACTCGATGCCACGACGCGCGAACAGCTCGTCGAGCACCAGGTGGGGTGTCGTGCCCACGCCGTTGGTGGCCACGGTGAGCCGGCCCGGGTGGGCAAGGCCCCAGGCGAACACATCGTCCAGCGACTTCAGCCCACTGCCGGCAGGCACCAGCATGCCGAACGTGACGCCGCTGACCTGGATGATGGGGGTCGTGTCGCGGATCGGGTCCCAGAGCAGCTTCTGGATCAGCGGGGCCAGCAGGACCGGCTGCGGGATCTGTGCAATCGTGTAGCCGTCCGGCGCGGCCTGCTGCAGCACCGGCATGACCAGTGTGCCCCCGCCGCCGGCCCGGTTCTCGACGATGACGCGCTGCCCCAGGTGCCGGCCGGCAAGCTCGGCCAACAGGCGCAGGGTCAGGTCGGTGGCGCCACCGGCCGGCCAGGGCACCCACAGCGTGATCGGGTGTTGCGGATAGCGCGATGGTGGCAACGCCTGCGCCCGCGCCGCGCTGGGGCCGGCCAGCGGGGCCAGCAGGCCGCCTGCCAGGTGACGAAGCAGGTTGCGTCGGGTGGTGGTGTGTGCCACTGGTGCCGCTCCTTGCGGTGGCCGGGCCTGCATGGGCCTGCCGGGTTTGGTCAACGTCGGGGGCATCACGCTGCCCCTGCGCCACGGCGTGCCAGGGCGCCCACGCTGCGCTGCGGGTCATAGCCCCACACGGCCAGCGCGAAACTCACCGCCAGGGTGCCCCATACCACCCAAGGTGCGTGGCCCGGATCCTGGCCATACAGCGCGTAGCGCAGCCACTCCACCGCGTGGGTGAACGGGTTCAGCCGAGCCACCTCGTAGACCCAGTTCGCCGCCGACTCCTCGAGCTTCCACAGCGGGTACAGCGCGGTGGACATGAAGTACATGGGGAAAATGACGAAGTTCATGGTGCCGGCGAAGTTTTCGAGCTGCCGCACATGCACCGACAGCAGCAACCCGAGCGCGCCGAGCATCAGGGCCCCCGATGCAGCCGCCAGCACTGCCATCGGCGTGGTGGATCCCAGCGGCAGCGGCGTGCCCATTGCGGCGGCCACCGCCACGAAGGCCAGGGCCTGCACCAGCGACAGCACCGCGGTGGCGCTGAGCTTGGCCGCAAGGATCCACCAGCGGGGCAGCGGCGCCAGGAGCAGCAGCCGCATCAGTCCCATCTCACGGTCGTACACCATCGCCAGGCTGGACTGCATGCCGTTGAACAGCAGCACCATGCCCACCAGGCCCGGTGCGATGTAGACGTCGTAGGGCACATAGGTGTCGTAGGGCGGGGCTATGGCCATGCCGAGCACATTGCGCAGGCCCGCCGCGAACACCGCGAGCCAGAGCACCGGACGAACGACGGCCGAAGCCAGGCGCCCGGTCTGGCGGCTGAACTTCAGCACCTCGCGCACGACGATGGCCCACCACGCCAGCAGGGCATGCCGCATCACGATGCGCGCGCCTTGCACAGCTGCTCGGCGGCGTCGGCGCCCAGCGTATCGAGCACATCGCGCGGGTGCAGCACGCCTTCTACCGGCGCCGTGGCCAAGACGGACTGGCCATCGGCCAGCAGCAGTGGTTGGCGCAGCTGGCCGTCCCACGGTCGCAGGCTCAGCGCCACGCCCTTGCTGCCGTCAACCCGGGCCCCGGCCAGCGCCTGGTGCACGGCCGCTACCGGCCCCTGCGGGGCCTTCAGCACCGCGGCGACCAGCAGGCGCCCGCCGATCCAGGCCGCCCAGTCGTGGGCCTCCATGCGTCGCGCGGCGATCTTGGCAAGCCGGCGCGAGAGCTGCGGTGCGCCGTAACGCTCGTAGCGACTCGACCAGCCCAGCGCCACCAGCCCGCCGTCTCCCACCACGGGCCGCGGTGCAGCGGTCCGGTATGGCAGCGATTGCGCGAATTCGCCATCGGCATCGACGACCCAGACCACGTCGTGCTCGGCCCCGGCGGCACGGGTCAGCAGCAACGGATTGGCCAGATCGCGCTCGCGCGGGTCGGCCGACAGCTTGAAGGGCCGCACGGCCACGAGCTTCAGGCCATAGCGGCGCATCGAGGTCTGGACGGTGGCCGCGCGCGTGCGGTCGGCCTCGGTCGGCCCGGTGAGCAGCAGCACCTGGCTCCAGCGGCGTGCCACCAGCAGCTGGGCCAGCGCGTCGGCGCGCATGCGCTCGCTGGGTCCCAGGTGCCACAGGTTGCGCCGGCAGCGGGCCTGTCGCAACTCGTCGTCGGCGGCGCCGACATTGAGCACCGGCAGCGGCGTGGCCTCGGCCGCGGCCAGGGTCCAGGCCGCCGGCAGGTCGACCAGCAGCGCCACGGCGCCGTCTCGCGTCGCCTGCGTGGCCGCTGCTTTCGCGGCCCGGGCGTCGGCCACCTCGAGCGGCTGCACGTCCAGGCGGACACCCGCGGCGTCGAGCTCCAGCCGACTGTCCGAGAGCGCCAGGCGCAGGGCGTCGATCGCCGGACCAGTGGGATGCCCCAGGATGGCCCTCTCCAGACGCGATCGCTCCAGGCGCGCATCGTCGGCGGGGGACAACCAGACGAGCTTGAACGTCGCGCCGCTGGCCGCCAGCGGCATCAGCAGCATGACCAGCAGCGCCCGTGCGCTCGGCCCGAGCCAGCGGCGTGCGGCTCGGCCGGTCATTCGATCACCACCGCCGTGTGCGGCACGCGCCCCACGCGCACCGACTTCAGCGGCCGCGCGGTCGCGGTGTCCACCAGGGTGATGTCGTCCGACAGGCCGTTGACGACGACCAGCATGCGCTCGTCGCGGGTAAGAGCCACGCCCCAGGCGCGGCGCCCGGCCAGCGCGAGATGGGTGACCGCGCGGCTGGCGGTGTCGACGAAGGCCACGTGATTGGCGCGCCCCAGCGCCACGTAGGCGCGCCGGCCGTCGCGGGTGAACGTCAGCCCCACCGGCGTGATGTCGGCCGGTCGGATGCCCTTGACCTCGAAGCGCAGGGTTTCGAGCACCGTGTGGGTGCGGGTATCGATCACGCTGACACTGGCATCGAGTTCGTTGCTCACCCACAGCTGGGTACCGTCGGGCGTGAGCGCCAGGCGGCGCGGTCGCTTGCCCACCGCGATCTGCGCCACGATGCGGCCGCTGGACACGTCGACCGCCTGCACCCGACTGGCGACCTCGGAGGTGACGTAGACCGTCTTGCCGTCGGCCGAGAGCTTGACGCCCTCGGGTTCGCCGCTGACCGCGACCGATGCCTGCCGCTTGCCGCTGGCCATGTCGATCACGCCGAGCTCACCGTCTTCCTCGTTCGAGACGAACAGCGTGCGCCCGTCGGCGGACAGGTCGAACAGCTCGGGGTCCTCGCCCAGTGGCACCCGCCGCACGGAGCGCCGGCTGGCCAGGTCGATCACGTCGGCCTGGTGGGCATCGCTGCAGGCCACCAGCAGATGGCGGCCATCGGGGCTGGGCTGCATGTGCCGCGGTCGCTTGCAGGTCGGCACCGTGCCAATAACCGCCTGCGTGCGCAGGTCGACCAGCGTCAGCGCATGGTCTTTCTCGCTGGACACCCAGGCGGTTCCTTGGGCAAGGGCCGGTGGAATGGCCGTGACGATGACGAGCCAGGCGATGGCCGGCCGGCACCCCGCGCGGTGTGGGGTCGATTTCATGGGGTTGTCTCCGCGTTCGGTGCCACGGTGCGTGTGGCCTGTATGAAACCTTCCTCCAGCGAGCCGCCGCCCAGGACGGCGGCCACGCTTTGCGGTGGGCCATCTGCCAGCAGATGGCCCCGGTGCAGCACAAGCACGCGGTCCACCGCCTGCGCCTCTTCAACCAGATGGGTGGCCCACAGCACGGCCGTGCCGTGCTCGCGCACCGCTGTGCGCACGGCGGCCAGCAGGTCACGCCGGCTCGCCGGATCCAGGCCCACGGTCGGCTCGTCCATCAGCAGCAGCGACGGGCGGTGCAGCAGCGCGCGCACCAGTTCCACCTTGCGTCTTGTGCCACCGCTGAGCGCCCGCGCCGGGCGCGCCAGCTCCGCCTGCAGACCCAGCGCCGCTGCGCCCCGGGCGATGCGCTCGCGCGTCACCGACAGCGGCAACCCGTGCAGCGCAGCGTGCAGCCGCAGGTTGCGCTCGACGCTGAGGTCCAGGTCGAGCGCCATGCCCTGGAACACGACACCCAGGTGGGCCAGCGCCCGTGGCGCCTGGCTGTGCATGTGAAACCCCTGCACCTGCACGCTGCCGGCATCGGGCCGGTACAGGCCCGTGAGCAACTGGAACAACGTGGACTTGCCGGCGCCGTTGGGGCCCAGCAGCGCCACCCACTGGCCGGCCGGTATCGTGATCGACACATCCTGCAGGGCTGTGCGGTGACCGAAGTGCTTGCACAGGCCACTGGCCTGCAGCGGTGGTGGGGCGACGTTCATACGACGATCTCTTCGCCCGCCGCCAGCGGCTGCAGATCACCTGTGGCAGCGCCCGGGGGCAGACCCAGCAGGTACTTGCGCGGTGCCGGCAGGGCGCGCAGCCAGGCCTCCGTGCGGGCGTCGAGCGTCTGCCCGGGCTCGAGCAGCACGCAGTCAAGCGCCGGCAACGCCGACTCCAGACCGCTGTCCGCGGGCGGCCGGCCGCGCAGGTACAGCGCCCGGTGCCCGCTGGCAGTGTCGTGCAGGCCCAGGGCGACGCAGCTGCCGGTCGGCGCGCCGACCTGCGGGCCGAGGCAGCCTGCGGGTGGCTGCCCCAGGTCCCAGGCGGTCAACTGCAGGCCGTCGTGGCCGCGCACGGTGAAGTCGGCGCTGCGCTGGTCGCCGGCCACCGGCACCAGGTGCCAATTCACCTCGCAATGACGCTGCAGCTCTGGCAGGACCGGCATGGCGCTGCTCAGGTTTTCGAACACCGACGGCGTGGCGTACAGATCGATCGAGGCGCCGTTGCGCAAGCCGATCAGGCCGGCCACCTGGTCGAGCCGGGCGTCGGTGAGGACCACGGCGTGGGCGGCAGCCGCCGCGCGGCGGCCCCGTGCCTCATCGCCGGCCGGTGCGCTGGCGCTGGTGGCGGCGGTGGCGGTGGGATTCAGCAGCACCCAGCCGCCGGCCTTGCGAGGTCGGCGGGCGCCGGCGGCGACGGCCAGACTGCCCTGCCCCTGGACTTGGCGCCCATCGTCGAGCACACGCAGCCTCATTGCCGCGCCGTCCACCGCGCCCCGAGACTGACGGGCCCGCATACCACGAGACAAGCCGCCGAGCGGCTACAGACCGCTGGGCCATTCCGCCGACTCGACGGGTTCGAACTGGTGAAACGAGACATGCGCAGGCACTGAGCAATTCGCGTGCCGCGCCTGCGCCATGGGGCTTCGGGTTGCCGTGCCTGTGGAGCACGGCGTTTCTGGTGAACATGGCTGCTCCAGCGTGGAGCAGCATCGCCTTGGATCGGCACAGGGTCGGTCCCTATGCCGTCCCCGGGGCCTGGGTTCGGTCAGGCCGGGCTCGACGGCTTCCAGCGCAACTTTCGATAGATCGTGTTGCGGCTGACGCCCAGGCGCTTGGCGGCTACCGAGATGTTGCCGCCAGCCTCGTCAACGGCCGCTGCAATGGCGCGCAATTCGAGTTCCTCGAGCGAGACCGGTGTCACCGGGGCCGCCGGGGGCACCGCAGGGCGAGGCGTGGGCTCGGCCGGTGGCATGCCGGTGGCCCAGGCCGCCATCGCACCCATGGCTGACGCTGCAGCGGCAGGTGCAGCGACGGGCGCGGCGGCAGCCGCGGCGAGCGCCGTGCCTGCACGCCGATGCCGATGTACGTCTTCGAGGAAGTCGTCGGGCAGGTGCTCGCGGGTGATGAGCTGCTGCGCGCCGGCCATCACCACGGCCGTGCGCAGCACGTTGTGCAGTTGCCTCACGTTGCCGGGCCAGGCGTAGGACTCGAACAGGCCCAGTACTTCGGCATCCAGGCGGCGACCCCGGTCGGGCTCGCCGGCATCGAGGATGCGACGCACCAGTGCCACCAGATCGCTGCGCTCGCGCAGCGGCGGCAGTCGCACGGCCAGGCCGTTGAGCCGATAGTACAGATCCTCGCGGAAGGCGCGCGCGTCGATCATGTCGCGCAGATTGCGATGGGTGGCGCAGACCAGGCTGACATCCACCGGCAGCGAACGCGCGCTGCCCAGCGGCGTCACCTGCCGCTCCTGCAGCACGCGCAGCAGGTGCGCCTGCAGCGGCAGCGGCATGTCACCGATCTCGTCGAGGAACAAGGTGCCGCCGTTGGCCTGCAGGATCTTGCCCACGGCGCCCTTGCGGCGTGCACCGGTGAACGCGCCGTCCTCGTAACCGAAGAGCTCCGCCTCGATCAGGGTGTCCGGAATCGAAGCACAGTTCACCGCCACGAACGGCTGGCGGGCACGCGCTGACGCCTGGTGGATCGCCCGCGCCAGCAATTCCTTTCCGGTACCGGTCTCGCCCAGCACGAGGATGGGGATGTCGCGGTCGATCACCCGCTGCACCTTGGCCAGCAGCGAGCCCATCTGCGCATCACCCGTGTTCAGGTGCGCCAGACCGGGGCCACGCTCGGTGCGGATGCGAACGACCGGCTCGGCTACCTGCGGCTCGGCTGGTGCGGCGCCCGACGCCGCACCGGCAGCATCGCCGTGGGCCGTGCGGCCCACCGGCGTGGCGGCCCAGGACGGCCAATTGAAGCGCGCCTGCAGATGGAATGCTCGCCCACCGCCGGCCAGGGCCACCTGCAACGCGCCCAGCGGGTTGCGAAAGCGATCGGCCAGGCCGCCCACCGTGAGCCCGAACAGGGTGCCCAGGGACTGCTGGCGCAACGCCGCACCCGACAGGCCCAGTTGTTCGAGTGCGCTGCGATTGGCGCCGACGATGCGCCCGTCGGGCGCAACCGCCAGGATGCCCTCCATCAGGGTGCCGATGAACTCGGCCCGCGAGTGGAAGTGCAACCGCATCGCGTCACGGTGGTCGTCGGACAGCCAATGGTTCTCGATCATCCGCGCCGACATCTTCACCAGCGCCATGGTGTGCTGGTGGTAGCTGCGCCGGTCGCCGGTGACATCGAGCACGCCCAGGATGTTGCCGCGCGGGTCGAGGATGGGCGCAGCGGAACAGGTGAGGAAGTGGTTGGCGTGCATGAAGTGCTCATCGGCATGCACGAGGGTGGGAACCTCGTCGATCAGGGCGGTGCCGATCGCGTTCGTGCCCTTGGACTGCTCCGACCAGTTTGCGCCCGGCTGCAGCGCCACCTTCTGCGCCCGCGCCAGGAATTCATCGTCGCCCACCGAGTGCAGGATGGTGCCCGACGAGTCACACAGCACCACCATGCTCTCGGTGCCGGCGATCTGGTCGAACAGCATCTCCATGACCGGCGCGGCATGGCCGTGCAACCGCCGGTTGCGCTCACGCACCAGGTTCAGGTCGGGCCGGCCCAGGGGCGAGAAGTCGGGCCGCTCGATGCGCGACAGCCCCAGCGCAGCACAGCGCTGGTGCGATTGCACGATCACCTCGACATGAGGGCCAGGCAGCGCGAGCGACGTGGCGATGGGACAGTCGAGGTCTCGGCTGCGCCTTTGGCGCGGCGCTGGCGCGGGTAGGGGCGGAAGACTCACGGGCACCTGCCTTCATCGACAGCGTTGTGGCAGATGGCGTGAACAAGCCACGCCAGGCGAGGACACCGATGTTAGGGGTTGGGGCAGTGTGCGTGCAAACCCGTGCCAACACGGCCCCGGTGCGACACCGCAGCCATTCGAGACTCAGGGCAAACCCTAGATTCACCCCCCAGAGCGCCACTCCGGCCTGCAAAGGCGGTGAGTTGGGGCTGGCACGGGCGTTGCAACGGCAGGCCCGACGAGTCTCGAACCAAGGAGTACAGCCATGCCCCAACCTCAATCCCTATCCCGAACCGTGCGCCGCTTGACCCACCCCCTGGCGCTGGCCTGGGCCGCCGCCCTGGCCATCGGCCTGCCGGCCGCACACGCGCATGGCGACGTCACGCCCCAGGCGGTTGACACCAAGGCGCTGCCACAACTCGGCAAGGAGTGGCGCACCGAGAACCCGTACCGCGGCAATGCGGCAGCCATCCAGATCGGTGCATCGGCCTACAACCAGAACTGCGCCCGCTGCCACGGGCTGGAGGCGATTTCCGGCGGTATTGCGCCGGACCTGCGCAAGCTCGACAACGACTGCGCCACCGCTCGCCAACCGGCCAAGAAGGCCGCCTGTGTGGTGGAGATCGACCAGTACTTCGCCGGCAGCGTGCGCCGCGGCAAGGTGCGCAACGGCGCGGTCTACATGCCCCCCTTTGAAGACACGCTCAGCCAGGAGGCCGTATGGGCCCTGAAAGCCTACCTCGAGACACGCCGCGAGAAGCCGCTGTGATGGCCCGCGACGACACCAAGCCCGCCTACCCCGGCCGGCGCGACTGGCTCGAGGCGGCGCTGGCCTTGGCGGCGACCTTGCCGCTTGCGCTGGCGCCGCCACGCGCCGTTGCCGGCGAAGGCGAGCCCACCGCCCTGGAGCGCGTGCGTGCCCGCGGCCGGCTGGTCGTCGGCCTCTACCAGGACATGCCACCCTTCCACGTCGCCGGGCAGGGCATCGACGCTGCCGTGGGCCGCGCGCTGGCGCGCGCGCTCGGTGTCGAGATGACACCGCTGCCCTTCCTGGCTGGCGAGAACATGGACGACGACCTGCGCCACATGGTCTGGCGCGGCCACTACCTGGGCTGGGGTCCGGCCGACGTGTTGCTGCACGTGCCGGTGGATCCGCCGCTGATGAACGCCAACCCGCGCGTGCAGATCCTGGCCCCTTACTGGCGCGAGCGCATCGTGATTGCCCGCGACCTGGCCCGGGTGCCACAGATGCCGGCCCTGTCGGCATTCGAGGGCCAGCGCATTGCGGTGGCGGGGCAGAGCCTGGCCGGATGGCTGCTGCTGGGCGCCGACAACGGCGCCTATCGCGAGCGGCTGTCCACCCAGTGGAAGGACGGTGCCCAGGCCGCTGCCGCCTTGCAGCGCGGCGAGGTGAGCGCGGCTGCCGGTATGGCCAGCGAAATCGAGAGTGTGCTCGGCAAGGATGCCCGCTACGCGATCGAGCCACTGCCGCTGCCACGTGCGCGCGACGGCTGGGCCGTGGGCATGGCCGTGCGCAAGGAAGCCACCGACCTGGCCCGGGCGCTGCAGTCTGCTGTGGTGTCGTTGTCGGATTCGGGAGAGATGCGCCAGATCTTTGCCGACGCAGGGGTGAGCTGGCGGCGGCCCTGAGCCTGTGCCGCCCTTGCCGGCGCCGCCGCTGGTGCAGGGGCAACTGCCGCTTGGGCGCCACGCCCCGGCGCGATTCACATACGAGCGACCAGTCGCAGCGCGAGCAACCCCTGCCGCGGCGCGCCCGGTTCGAAGAAGCGGCCATTGGCGTCGTTGACGATAAGGCTGCCGGCGTGATGCCGGTCGAACAGGTTGTCCACGCGGGCCAGCACTTCGAGGTCCAGGCCCGACATCAGCGCCCAGCTGCGGCTGGCGCGCAGGGCAGCCACCGCATAGCCCGCCGCAGCATCGGTGTTGCGATCGTTCACTGCCGTGCGACCGACGCCTCGGGCTTCCAGCGCCCAGTCGCCCCAGGCCGCGCCTTGCCAGGCCAGTGCCGCGAACAGCGTGCCACGCGGCGCACCGGCCACCCGGTTGCCCGCCGCAACCACGGCCGTGGGCGCGTTGCAGGGCAGGCCGGCACACACCTTGAAGGTGTCGCGGTAGACCGCATGCAAGGTGCCCAGCGCAGCCTGCGCCTGCCAGGCGCCGGAGCGCCAGGCGCCCGCAGCCTCGACACCACGCCGCAGCGTGCGGCCGACGTTCTGGAAGGCTGAGCGGCCGCCCGCATTGGTGGCCACGCCAATCTCGTCGCTCGTGCGCACCTCGAACAGCGCGAGCCGCGCATCCCAGCCGCTGCCGGCAGCCTTGAGGCCGGCCTCGGCCTGGGTGCTGCGCTGCGGCTGCAGAGCGGTGTTGAAGCCCCCGGTGCCATCAACCCGATAGGCCAGCTCGCCCAACGTGGGCGACTCGAACCCGCGCGCCAGTGCCGCATGCCCCTGCACGCCCGGAGCGAGGGACCAGCGCAGGCCGAGCACCGGCTGGCTGGCATGCAGGCGCAGCGCACCGGAGTCGTCTCCATTGGACAGGTAGTGGTCGTCGGCCGACAGCTCGATGCGCCCGGCGCGCAGGCCGGCGTGCAGGTGCCAGCGCTCGCTCAGGGCGACTTCGGCCTGTGCGTAGCCGTCGACACTGCGCGCGCGGCCGGCTTCGTCGCGGCGCAGGCGGCCGATCTGCCCCAGCACCCGCTGCGCGTCCAACCCCGTGTAGTTCTCGTAGCCGCGGCGGTCATCGTGCTGGTGGTCGATCGCCAGCCCGGCTACCACGTCCACGCCGGGCCAGGCCCAGCGCAGCCGGGCATCCATGCCGCCGTAGCCGCGGGTGAAATCGACCACGCCGCCGCCATGGCGCGGGTTGCCCTGCGTGGCCGCTGCAATGGCAAGGTATTGGGTGACATCCCGCATGCCGGCGTAGGCCGTGAGCCCCGACTCGCGCAGAGGCCCGCCGCCGAACCGGTGCTGCCAGGCAAGGCCGATCTGCGATTGGCGGGTGGTCTTGCGGGTATCGAATTCCAGCGCCTGCGGCGTGGTCTGGCGCACATCCTGGTCGAACTGCGCTCGCGTCAGGCCCAGCGGGTCCTGTGCGGGCTGGTCCAGGTCGTTGATGCGCAAGGTCCAGTGGTCGCGCTCGCCCCGCCAGCCCAGGCGCAGCTGCAACTGCCGCTTGTCGGCCGCGCTGTGGGGTCGGAAGCCATCGATCTGCATCTGCGCAGCACTGGCGCGCACCTCCCAACCACCGGCCAGTGGCGACTGCGCCGTCAACCGCAGCTGGCGCAAACCGAACGAGCCGACGTCGACCTCGACCTCGCCAACGGCACGCGCCACCGGTGCCGTGAACAGCGCGATCACGCCGCCCGAGCTGTTGCCGTAGAGCACCGAGTACGGACCGCGCAGCACCTCGATGCGCTGCGCACCGGCCAGGTCGAAGTGCGACACCTGGCCCTGGCCGTCGGGACCCGCCGCAGGCACGTCGTCCTCGACAAGCCGGATGCCGCGCACGCCGAAGCCTGCACGAGCGCCGAAGCCGCGGACGTTGATCTGCAGGTCCTGCGCGTAGTTGGAGCGATTGCTCACCACGAGCCCGGGCACCCGCGCGAGCCCTTCGCTGAGGTTGATCATCGGTCCCGCGGCACGCAAAGCCTCGCGCGGGACGACGTCGATCGCAAAGGGCGCGTCGTCCACGGCTCGCGGCTGCACGCTGCCGCTCACCACGACCGACTGCGGCTCCGCCGAAGTCACCTGCGCCAACACGTGCAATGGCAATCCGGCCGCCAGGGCGGCCAACCAGTAGGGTCCGATCATGTTCATGTCCGTATCAGATCGCAGGGCGCCGCATTGTGCCTATCCCGCGCAAACCCGCCGCGCCACAACCGGCCCTGCGTCAGCCTGGAACACCCTGCTGCGCCAGCGTGCGACAGGCGCGGTCAGCGCCCGCCCTGGTGCCGCTGTGCCCGTGCTGACAGCGCCCCGGGGAAGTACATCGCAGTCAGGCTGCGGCTGTGCACCGGCGAGAACGCGGGTCCGTGCGCCACAGCATCGGCGTGGCGACGCCAGTCGCGCACCCAGTGGATGTCGTCACAGGTGTCGAGCAGGCCGAGTGTCTCCCGGTCGCCCACGAGCACACCCTGAACGCGCAGGCCATATCGCTCACGGGCCTCGTCCAGCAAGCCCAGCGTTTCGGGCGTGCAGCCGAACTCGCCGTCGCTGACGATCAGCAGGTCGGCGCTGGCCCAGCGGGCCTCGTGCACGCGGGCGATGGCCCGCTCGATGGGTGCCTGCACATCGGTACCGCCGTCGAAGGCCTGCCCCATCAGCGCCAGCAGCGCGGCCAGGCCCTCGGGCGTGGGCGCCAGTTCACGCTCGATGATCTCGTCGGGCCCGCCGAACGCGATGAGCAGGCAGCCACGGCGCTCGGCATGGGCGGTGCGCAGCGCCTGCAGCGCCACCGCTTTGGCGATGTGCTCGGGTGCGCCGCGCATCGAACCGGAGGTGTCCAGGCACACGATGATGGGGCCGCGCTCGAGCGGCAGCGACAGCGGCGGCGCCACGGCCACGGCCGGCGGCACCATGGGGTCGGGGCGCAGGTCGTGCAGCACCGCCTGGGTGTCGTAGGCCAGAAGACGAGCCTCGGCACGGCGCGCGCGCCACAGCTTGTGCAGCACCGGGTGCAGCAGCATGGCCGCCTCGCTGCCCAGCATGTGCTCGATGCGGTCGGACAGGCGGATGCCGCGCAACTCACCCGGCGCGTCGGGCAGGACGGTCGGCACGAGCTTGACGCCCAGCACCCGCTGCAGCGGTGCCTCGCGCGGCTGCGGTGACAGCGCCTGCGGCTGCGCCGCGCGCTCGGCGCGGCCCAGGCTGTGAATCAGCGCCACCAGTTCGGGCAGGGCCCGCAGGCGCTCGGCGATGCGCTGAGCCTCCTGCCATTCGCGGCTGGTCAGGTGACCGCGCAGCGCGTCCCAGCGCAGCTGCGCCAGGTCGCCCAGCCCCTGCAGCAGCGCGAGGAGTTCCTCCCAGTCGCCCTTCTCCTGCAGCCACGCCTCGCGGAACTCGGCGTTCACCTGCGCGATGGCCTCCTCGCGGCTGCAGGCTGGCTGCAGGTCGATGATGCGGTCCAGGTGCCACAGCAGTGTGCGCAAGACCTGCTCGGCCATGGCGGGTGCAGCCTTGCACAGCCTCGGCAGCCCCAGCTCACCGACGGCCCGGCGCAGCGGCTGCAGCGCCGGGGAGTCGCCGAAATCGGCATCGGCCCGGGGCAGATCGCCCGTCAGCAGGGCATCACACCAGGTGCGCAGGTCGGCCAGGCGAGTTGCCGCGCGGCCGGCGCTGGTGATCACCGCCGGCAGCCACAGCGCGCGCGGCAACGCCGCGAGCCGGTCATAGGGCGCATCGGGCGCGGCCATGGCGGGCCGGGTGGACATCAATCCAGGACGACGGGTGCCGGTGCGCGGGCTTGCGCCGCATCCGGTTGCAGCGGCAGCCGCTCGAACCCCGCGCGCACGGCCGTCAGCCGCGCCCGCAGGGCCCCGGCGACCGCCAGTGTGTGTTCGTGGGCGGCGAACCAGCGCGCGCTCACCGACGGCGGCAGCCACAGGCGCCCAGCCACGATCGCGCGCAGCGCGGCCAGCGCCTGGATGGCCGGCGCGCAGGCCACGTCGGTGCGCGCCAGGACTTCGTCGACCTGGGCCAGCCTTGACTGGCAGTGCACCGACGAGTACCGCCGACGCGAGCGCTCCTCGAGCGTGGCCGACACGATGCGCGGCATGCCCTGGGCGTCGCTGCCGCCCAGCGTGCGGGCCAGCGCCAGCTTGCCGGCCGTATCGTCGCCCTCGTCAGCCGGCATGCTCTGCTCGAGCTCGAGTTGCTTCTCGAAGGCCTGCACCGCGCGCTCCAGCCATGGCAGCTCGTGCGGCACCGCCTGCGCCAGCTGCTCGTCGACCCAGGCGGCCAGCACGGGAATGGCCTGGGCGTCGTCGCACACGACGTAGGGCGCCAGCCACAGGTCGAGCGCATCGAGCCGCGAGCGACCTTCGGCGCACGCGGCGCAGCGCATCAGGGCCACCAACTGCCGCCAGCGCCGGTCGGACACCGACCAGCCATGGCGCGCCACCTCGGCCCGCAGCGCCTGCAGCGCCGCCATGACCTCGTCGCCCAGCTCGACGTGCGCGCTGGCGGCCGCGAGTGCTGCGCGGTCAGCGGCGCATATGGGCTCGGGCGCTGGCGGCGGCGCCTCGTCGCGCAGGGTCACGAGGGCCGCGAAGGACGCGTCACCCACGGGTGCCACCGGCACGCGCACGAGAAAGCGGTCGTGGAAGGCCAGCAGCGAGTCGTCGGCCGGCGCCTCGTTGCTTGCACCCACCGCGCTGATCAGCGGGGTGCGGGCACGGCCGGTCCCGTTGTCGAACTCGCGCTCGTTGAGCAGCGTCAGCAAGGCATTGAGGATGGCCGAGTTCGACTTGAACACTTCGTCAAGGAAGGCGATGCCGGCCGTGGGCAGGTAGCCGTCGGTGAGGCGTTCGTAGCGGTCGTCCTCGAGCGCGCGCAGCGACAGCGGGCCGAACAGCTCTTCGGGCGTGGAAAAGCGCGTCAACAGCCGTTCGAAGTAGCGTGCACCGTCGAACACCCGGTGCAGGCGCCGCGCCAGCTCGCTCTTGGCGGTGCCGGGCGGCCCGATGAGCAGCACATGCTCGCCGGCCAGGGCGGCCAGAAGCAGCAGCCGGGTGGCGACATCGCGTTCGAGCAACTGGTGCTCGAGCACCGCGAGGTGCGCAGGCAGGCGCGTGCGCAAGCGGGCCAGCATCGGATGGGGGTCGACAGGAGCAGCCGTTGCATGGGACATGGACCCGATTTTCCGCCGCCGTTGCCCGCTTGCGCGCCCCAGGCCGATCCACTATGGTATTGGGTCGATCCAAAGGGGATTGCGCCAATATGGAGCAACGCCTGAAGCCCACGCTGTCGTGCGGGCTCATGTTGGGCCTGGTGCTGTGGTGGCAGCCGGCCGCAGCGTTGTCGCCAGCGTCGGCCATCGGCTGGCGCATCGACGCCAGCGGTCCGCTGACAGCGCAGAGCCTGACCCTGTACACCGAGCTGCCGGTGGCCGATCGGGGCCAGTCGATCCAGCATTTCGTGGCGGCGCAGTGGCAGGGGCAGTGGTATTGCCCGAGCGGAGCGGACTGGCGGCTGTGCGGCGCCGATCTAAGCCCCTGGGGCGTCGTGGAGTCCTCGTCGTGGGTGGCCGCGCCCCTGGGCAGCGTGGACACCCAGGCCCTGCGGGGCGTGCAGCTGTGGGCGGGATACGGCGAATCGGCCGCGGAAATGCTGGCCAGCGGCCGCTACCGGCAGCTGTACACGCTGGGTCCGGCAGCAGCGGTGACATGGGAAGCAGCGTCCACCGTGCCCACCACGGGCGGCGCCTATCTCGCGTTCAACAACACTGCGGTGGCCCTGCGTGACGCCACCGGCGCGCTCCACCTGGTTTGGGACGACACCCAGCAGGGCTACCACGGCCGGCACGACGGCAGCACCTGGCAGGTGCAGACCCTGCCCAAGGTCGGCGCCGGGCGGGTGAGCAAGGTCAGCCTGGCCGCGCTGACGAGCGGCGAGTTGGTGGCCACCTGGAGCGAGGACGAGCGCGGCCAGCGCAGCGTGGTGGTGGCGCGTACTGAAGACTTGCGCAGCCGCTGGACCTCGCCATTGGTGCTGGCCACCGGAAGTTTCGACGCCCCGGTGGCGCTGCATGTGTACCGGCGGGCCGATGCGAGCGATGGCGCCGCCGTGGCCTGGATGGACACAGCGAACAACCGGCTGCAGGTGCGCGCCTGGTCGGGCAGTGGTTGGACCGCCACCGACTGGAGCGTGGCTGTTTCGCCTGCGGCTGCCGCTGCGCAGCCGCATGACGTGGCCCTGGCCGGACGCGGCGCTCAGGTCTGGGCCCTGTGGGAAGACCAGCGCGCCGGCGGCCCGACCGAGATCTACCTGTCGCACTCCGACGACGGCGGGGTGACCTGGCATCCCGACCAGCGCCTGCCGCTGGCCAGTGGCAGCGCGGGCGGTGGCGACCCCAGCGCAGTGGCGCTGTCCGACGGCACACTGCTGGTGGCCTGGCAGGGCCAGGGCCGGGTGCAGTACGCCCGCTCGACGACCAGCGAGGCCACCGCCTTCGGTGCACCGGTGGTGCTGGGCCAGGGCCTGTTCCCGCACGTGGCCATGCACCCGCGCGGCCAGGTCGCGTTCACTTGGGAACACTTCACCGGCGGCGCCTTCGACGACACCGGCAAGACCGTGGGCAACAGCCTGAGCCTCGATGCCCTGGCCACACTCGAAGGCCCACATGCGATGCCCGGCTCGGCCGAGGTCATGGCCGCCGTCCAGGCCGCGATCTGCACCGCGCATGACCGCATCGATGTGTTCTGGGTCGATGTATCGAGCACGGGCCAGCGCGTGCTGAAGTGGCGCAGCGGACGCCTGGCCGACTGACCTCGGCACCCGGGTGCCTCGTGCGGCCCGCGGAAGAGCGTGTCCCAATTTGGAGCAGTGACGGCTGCACCTTTGCACCGCCGCCATCGCGATACCGGGCGACCCGTTCGGGTCGCTTCCTATGCAGCCGCGTACATATCGCCAGGCCTGCGGCATGCCGGCCAGAATCCCGGCTCGTGCAGCGCGAGGGCCGCGCCGCACCGCGCGAAGGCCAGGATGAACGCATTCGAGGAGAGTCTGGGACTGGCCCTGCAGATGATCGGTAGCGCCGATCCGGCGCTGTGGAGCATCGTCGGGTTGTCGTTGCGGGTGAGCGCCACGGCATGCGCGCTGGGTGCGGGCGTCGGGCTGCTGCTGGGGGCCTGGCTCGCGGTGGCTCGGTTTCCGGGCCATGCGCTGGTGGTGGGCGCCGGCAATACGCTGCTCGCGCTGCCGTCAGTGGTGGTGGGACTGGTGGTCTACCTGCTGCTGTCGCGCTCGGGGCCGCTGGGGAGCTGGGGCATCCTGTTCACGCCGACGGCCATGGTCGTGGCGCAGTCCATCCTGGTGGTGCCACTGATCGCCGCGCTGTCGCGGCAGCTGGTTGAAGATGCCTTGCGCGAAGGCGGGGACGAGTTGCGCGCCATGGGCGCCGGGCGGCTGCTGACGGCCTTGCTGCTGCTGCTGCACGAGCGCCTGGCGGTACTCACCGTCTTGCTCACGGCCTTCGGACGCGCCATCGCCGAGGTGGGCGCGGTGATGATCGTGGGCGGCAACATCGACGGCGTGACCCGCGTGATGACCACCGCCATCGCCCTGGAAACGAGCAAGGGCGATCTGCCCCTGGCGCTGGCACTGGGCGTGGTGCTGCTGGGGGTGGTGGCGCTGGTGAACGTGGCCGTCGGTCTGACGCGGCGCTCGCCCTCGGCCTGGGTGGGAGCGGCGGCGTGAGGGCGCCGGCCGCAGCGCACGCCACCGGCGGACAGGCTCCGTCGTCGCCGGCCGGCCGCGAGGCGGCCGCGGCGGCGCTGATCACACTGCGCGAGGCCAGCGTGAACTACGGCCCGGTGCAGGCGCTGCGTGGGGTGAACCTGACCCTGCACCGCGGCGACCGCCTGGCGTTGGTGGGCGCCAATGGCTCGGGCAAGACCACCTTGCTGCGCCTGCTGATCGGGTTGCTGCCGCACCAGGGCATGCGGCAATTGCATCCGACCGGCACCGACGGCCGGCGACCAGTGACGGCGATGCTGTTCCAGCGCCCCTTCCTGCTGCACCTGAGCGTGCGCCACAACCTGCACCTGGCCCTGTGGCTGGCCGGCGTGCCCGCAGCCGAGCGCGCAGCCCGGATGGCCGATGCACTGGCGCGGGTGGGACTGCAGGACCTGGCCGAGCGGTCGGCGCGCGCGCTGTCGGGCGGCCAGCAGCAGCGGCTGGCTCTGGCGCGGGCCTGGGCCGTGAAGCCCGACATCTTGTTCCTGGACGAACCCACCGCCAGCCTGGACCCCGGCGCCAAGCGCGAGGTCGAGGCGCTGATCGAGGCCTTCGGCCGCGACGGGCTGACCCTGGTGATGAGCTCGCACAACCTCGGTCAGGTCAAGCGGCTGGCCAGTCGGGTGGCCTACCTCGACGCCGGCCGGCTGCTGGCCGACCGCAGCGTCGACGACTTCTTTCATCACGACCGATTGCCGCCCGAGGCGGCGCAATTCCTCAAAGGAGAACTGCCATGGCACTGAACCCCGCAAACGCGCAGCGCAGCCGCCGCGCCGCGCTGCACCGCCTCACCGCCACGAGCCTGGCGGCGCTGTGCACGCTGCTGGCTCCCGGCGCGCATGCGCAGGAGAAGTTCATCGTGGTCGCCTCGACCACATCCACCGAGCAGTCGGGGCTGTTCGGCCACCTGCTGCCCATCTACAAGGCCGCCAGCGGTACCGACGTGCGCGTGGTGGCGCTGGGCACCGGGCAGGCGTTGGACATGGGCCGCCGCGGCGATGCCGACGTGGTGTTCGTGCACGACACGGTGGCCGAGACCAAGTTCGTTGCCGATGGCTGGGGCCTCAAGCGCATGCCGGTGATGTACAACGACTTCGTACTCATCGGCCCGGCCGCCGACCCCGCCAAGTTGCGGGGCAACGACGTCATGGCCGCGCTGCAGAAGCTGGCCGGCGCGAGCTCGGCCTTCATTTCGCGCGGCGACAAGAGCGGCACCCACGCCGCCGAGTTGCGCTACTGGAAGCAGGCGGGCATCGACATGGCCGCAGCCAAGCCAGCCGGCTACAAGGAATGCGGCTGCGGCATGGGCCCGGCGCTGAACATGGCGGCCTCCACCGGCGCCTATGTGCTGGCCGACCGCGGCACCTGGCTGAGCTTCAAGAACCGGGCCGACCTGGCGGTGCTGGTCGAGGGTGACAAGCGCCTGTTCAATCAATACGGCGTCATCGTCGTCAACCCGGCCAAGCACCCGCACGTCAAGCTCGCCGCCGCCCAGGCCTTTGCCGACTGGGTGGTCTCGCCGGCCGGCCAGTCCGCCGTCGCCGCCTACAAGATCGGTGGCGAGCAACTGTTCTTCCCGAACGCCGGGCAGTAAACCCATCGTCGGCGCCCGCCGACGGCGGTTGCGCCGCGCGCAGGCGCTGCTGTTCCAACTTGGAACACCGCCGTGCAGCCCACCGCACGCCGCAGACACGGGCCTGCGCGTCAGTGTTGGCACACCGGCACGTCGCGCCCTGCCTGCCGGGCCTAGGGTAACCCCCGGGTTTGCTTGCCGCTGGCTATGCAGATGATTGCATAGGCCTGAGCGGCAGATACGGTTGCGCGCTCAGGCTCCCATCCCACCAGGAGACCACGCGCCATGCAGAAGAGCCTGCACATCGCCCCGGAAAAATGCACCGGGTGTCGGCAATGCGAGATGGCTTGTTCGTTCGAGAACTACGGCGTCTTTGCGACGGCCAAGTCGCGCATCAAGGTATTCGACTTCCACCACACCGGGCGCAAGGTGCCCTACACCTGCACGCAGTGCGATGAGGCCTGGTGCCTGCATGCCTGTCCGGTCGAGGCCATCACGGTCGACGCCGGCACCGGCGCCAAGGTGGTCAACGAGACCACCTGTGTGGGTTGCAAGGTCTGCACCATCGCCTGCCCTTTCGGCACCATCAACTACGTGCAGGAAACCGGCAAGGTGCAGAAGTGCGACCTGTGCGGCGGCCAGCCGGCCTGCGCCGAGGCCTGCCCGACCGGCGCCATCACCTACATCGACGCCAACTGGACCGGCCTGGACAAGATGCAGGCCTGGGCCGACAAGCTCGGCAACCAGGTTGCGGCCTGAGCCACCCGAAGGAGCACACACATGAGCTGGGCAGGCAAGATCCTCCGCGTCAACCTCACCACCGGGCAGGTGGCCAGTGAGCCGCTGAACATGAACTGGGCGCGCCAGTACCTGGGCTCGCGCGGGCTGGCATCGAAATACCTCGTCGAGGAGGTCGACCCCAAGGTCGACCCGTTGAGCGAGTCCAACAAGGTCATCTGGGCCACCGGGCCACTGACCGGCACCATGGCATCGACCGGCGGGCGCTACACCGTCGTCACCAAGGGGCCGCTGACTGGCGCCATCGCCTGCAGCAATTCCGGCGGCTACTGGGGCGCCGAGCTGAAGATGGCCGGCTGGGACATGGTCATCTTCGAGGGGCGCTCGGCCAAGCCGGTGTACCTGTCGATCGAGGACGACAAGGCCGAGCTGCGTGACGCCGCCCACCTGTGGGGCAAGACCGTCTGGGAAACCGAGGATCTGATCCACAAGACCCACCAGGACCCGCTGGTGCGCGTCTCGTCGATCGGGGTGGCCGGCGAAAACCAGGTGCTGTTCGCCGCCGTCGTCAACGACCTGCACCGAGCCGCCGGCCGCTCAGGCGTGGGCGCGGTAATGGGCAGCAAGAACCTCAAGGCCATCTCGGTGCGGGGCACCAAGGGCGTGGGCAATATCGCCGACCCCAGGGGCTTCATGAAGGCAGTGGCCGAGAAGAAGAAGATCTTGGCCGACAACGCCGTCACCGGTCAGGGCCTGCCCACCTACGGCACCCAGGTGCTGATGAACGTGATCAACGAGATCGGTGCGCTGCCCACCCGCAACCACCGCGACGTGCAGTTCGAGGGCGCCAAGGACATCTCAGCCGAGGCCATGGCCACGCCGCGTGCCACCGATGGCAAGAAGCACCTGGTCACCAACCAGGCCTGCTTCGGCTGCACCATCGCCTGCGGGCGCATCAGCAAGATCGACCAGACCCATTTCTCGGTACAGAACAAGCCGCAGTACTGGGGCGCCTCGGGCGGCCTGGAGTACGAGGCAGCCTGGGCGCTGGGCGCCGCCAACGGCGTCAATGACCTCGAGGCGCTGCAGTACGCCAACCTGATCTGCAACGAGCACGGCATGGACCCGATCTCCTTCGGCGCGACCGTGGGCGCGGCCATGGAGCTCTACGAGATGGGCGTGCTCACCCAGGAGCAGTTGGGCCTGCAGGCGCCGTTCGGCTCCGCCAAGGCGCTGTGCGAGCTGGCCGACATGACCGCGCGCGGCATCGGCTTCGGCAAGGACATCGGCCTGGGCTCCAAGCGCATGTGCGCCAAGTACGGGCACCCCGAGCTCAGCATGAGCGTCAAGGGCCAGGAGTTTCCGGCCTACGACAGCCGCGGCATCCAGGGCATGGGGCTGACCTATGCCACCAGCAATCGCGGTGCCTGCCACCTGCGCAGCTACACCGTGGCCTCGGAGGTGATGGGCATCCCGGTGAAGACCGATCCGCTGACGGCCGAAGGCAAGCCCGAGCTGGTGATGGCCTTCCAGGACGCCACGGCAACCTTCGATTCGGCCGGCGTGTGCGTGTTCACCACCTTCGCCTGGGGTCTGGCCGACCTCCAGCCGCAGTTGGCCGCCGCTTGCGGGCCCGAGTTCACGCTCGAGAACCTGCAGGTGATCGGCGAGCGCATCTGGAACATGGAGCGCGACTTCAACAACCGCGCCGGCTTCACGGCCGCCGACGACACCTTGCCACCGCGCCTGCTCAACGAGCCGGCCAAGACCGGCCCGGCCAAGGGCCTGGTGAACAAGCTGCCGGAGATGCTGCCCAAGTACTACACCGTGCGCGGTTGGGACACCGAGGGCCGTCTGAAGCCCGAGACCCGCACCCGCCTGGGCCTTTAGACCACCATGAAGCATGTGATCCTGGGCGCCGGTCCGGCCGGCGTGATCGCGGCCGAGACGATCCGCAAGCACGCCCCCGGTGACGAGATCGTCATCGTCGGCGATGAACCCGAGGTGCCGTACTCGCGCATGGCCATCCCCTACCTGCTGATGGGCAAGGTGGGAGAGGCCGGCACGCACCTGCGCCACGGCGCCGACCACTATGCGGGCCTGCGCATCGAGCTGCGGCGCGGTCGCGCGCTGGAGGTCGACACCGGCGGGCGCACGGTACGTCTGGACGACGGCCACAGGCTGCCCTATGACCGGCTGCTGGTGGCGACCGGCTCCTCGCCGGTGATGCCGCCCGTACCGGGCATTCACACTTCCGGCGTGCACACCTGCTGGACGCTCGCGGATGCGCGGGCCATCCTGGCCCTGGCGCAGCCGGGTGCGCGCGTGCTGCAGATGGGCGCCGGCTTCATCGGCTGCATCATCATGGAGGCGCTGGCATCGCGCGGGGTCCAGCTCAGCGTGGTGGAGATGGGCGACCGCATGGTGCCGCGCATGATGGGGCCGACCGCCGGCACGATGATCCGCCGCTGGTGCGAGGCCAAGGGCGTGCAGGTGCACACCGCCGCCCGGGTCGAGGCCATCGAGGCGCATGCACCGCTGCGCGTGCGGTTGTCCACGGGTGCGCATCTCGAGGCCGACATGGTGATCAACGCCACGGGCGTGCGCCCGAACATCGGGTTCCTCGAGAGTTCGGGCATCCGCTGCCTGG
>Ga0154020_10002492_pt1 | contig 22419 bp, 21 predicted proteins | sample Klosneuvirus_201_FD_109709 | JGI IMG/M metagenome (GOLD analysis project Ga0154020, IMG submission 109709) | Active sludge microbial communities from wastewater, Klosterneuburg, Austria - Klosneuvirus_20160825_MG | ecosystem: Engineered > WWTP > Aerobic digester > Activated sludge | place...
GAGTTATGATTTCCGCTGGGGCGTGACTCCCAAAGCAGAAGTCACTCCACCTCCCGAAGAACCGCCACCACCACCGAAGCGCCAGCCTAAGGTAAAAGGCAAACGTTAATCCACAGAAGAGCAGCGATGAATAACTTCATTGCGGTCAACCGCAACGTCGACCAGTTTCTGATCGGGGCAAACCTGCGGCTGTAAAAAGCCGCGGTCCCTTACGCGACCGCAGACTGCCGCGCCGGTTCATGCTGCGGTCGGGGCACAATCTGCCAGAGCAGATTTTCCACAACTTCAGGCAGCTTTATTCCCAGCGGATTGGATTCGCTCTTGCTGTGCTGCGTCAGCACGCGCGTGCCCATGATATAGTCGAACCAGGGTTTGGTCACGCACCAGTTTGTATCCTGATTGCGGCCAAGGTGATGGTCGACGTGCCATGGCAGATGTTCGCGCGCCCACTCGGGCTCGTCATGCGATTTGCGGTGGCAGTAATAGTAATTTGCAGCAGAGTACCACAGCGTCGCGGTAAAGAAGGGCGCGATCGGGAATAATGGCGATACCAGCAGCGAAATTTTCACCAGTGATTCTATCTCGAAGCGATGACGGTCGTATTCTGCACCAAAATAGTGATCGTACTGCGCCTCGTGAAAGTCGTGGCGGCGCACCTCGCGGTGATGGTCCCAGTGGTAATGCGCGCTGCCGGTTTTGTTGCGACCGGCCTCATGCAGAATCTTGTTATGCGCATACCATTCAAACGCGTTGGCGGCCAAAAGACCTAAGGGTATTCCGAGCATAGCTATGGATTTCCATAGCATGCGTACAGTCAAGAATTTAATGACATCCGTGTCATAAAGATTCAGGCCATGCTCACTACTTCTTGTTCTTGAGCTCGGCGGCGATGGGTGCGTAGAAATTCTTGATGTCGTTTTTATACGCTTTACCGAGACTTAACATAAACGGCGTATAAACCAAATCGCCCTGTTTACGAAACGCCATCGAACCGCCACAGAATGCCGACACGGTCATATTCTTCAGGTCTTGTATCGCAATAATCTTCGTGCTACTCCAGTTTTCCTGTAATTTGCGGAAGAATGCATCGAGGCTTTCGAGGGTCGTGTCCGGTGCGAGCAACATACTTTGCACAACCTCGGGTATCGACTTGTCGCCGAGCGTGAGAGACTCCATCGTTACGGTACTGGAAAGCACCGATTTCCAAAAACCTTCTTCTACCTCACGCCGCCCCGGTACCAGATAGAGCGTTGTGCGGGTGCCGACGAATGTCGCCTTGATTTCTTCTGTCGCTGCGTCGAAGCCCACGCTAACCGCTGGTGAAAATACGTAGTCTTGCATCTTTACTAATGCCATTCTGCCTCCTGCGCCTATGGCGCCTGCCACCCACTGGCACAGGCAAGCCTCTGCGTCAAGATTTTATAGGACAGATATCCCATTCCGGGGGGCTGGCCCAATTAATGCGGATCGCGGCCGGCTGGGTTGTTTTCACCTTCAGAAGTATCGCCTCTGCGCCACCCACGGCGAACCTCCTCGGCTTTCGGACATATTTTGGCACTAATTTGATTCCATTGGCAATCGGCTTGACGCTTTGTGCGCCGCGAAAAAAAGTACCGGAAACAGATTTTGGAACGTCCAATTAGTCAGTCCCACCGCGCATCATATTGCGGATAACGACAAGGAGCCACATGAGCACAGCAGAAGAATTACAATCTCAGTATAATCAGGAACACCTGAACAAGACCCTCGCCGACTTCGTATTACAGCGCCGCGAAAAACCCGATCTCTTCGCGTGGTGCCAGCCATTCTCTGAATCGGTCGACTACCAGATGTCGATCGGCCACCACATGTACCGCCGTGTTCTGCTGTCAGCCAACGCGAACCACGTGGTTGTCGAAGACCACAAAACCGGCAAAGCCAAAGAAATGATCATGATGGGCTCGAACTCATACCTTGGTATCAACAACCATCCGAAAGTCAAAGCCGCTGCGATGGCCGCAGCCGAGAAATACGGTGCCGGCGCCGGTTCGCCTCCGCACTTTTCTGGCTACTATGATGTGCACCGCGAACTCGAAAAAAATCTGTCGGAGCTTAAGGGTTCTGAAGACACGATCCTTTATCCATCGGGATACTCTACAAACGTCGGTGTGCTTTCGTGCTTTCTCGGCCCGAAAGACACGATCATCATCGACAAACTCGCGCATGCCTCGATCATCGACGGTGCGCTGTTGTCGGGTGCTAAGATCACCACTTTCCGCCACAACGACATGGATTCGCTCGAGCGCGTGCTGATCCAGACCAAAAAAGGTCTAGGTGACCGCATCGTCGTTGTCGAAGGCGTCTATTCAATGGACGGTGATATCGCTCCGCTCAAAGACATCTATGACCTCGTGAAAAAACACGACGCAAAACTGATGGTCGACGAAGCGCACTCAACAGGCGTGCTCGGCAAAACCGGCAAAGGCACACCCGAGCACTTCGACCTCGAAGGCAAAATCGACATCGTCATGGGCACTTTCTCCAAGTCACTCGGTGGTGTAGGCGGATTTATCTCTGCGAAAAAAGAAGTGGTTCGCTACCTGCGTTATTTCTCGCGCGCGTACTTCTTCGCGGCGTCACCGACTCCGATGCAGGTTGCCGCACAAAACGCAGCACTCGAAGTGCTGAAGACTGAGCCACAATGGCATGCAAAACTCTGGGAGAACATCAAGTACTTCCATGCCGAGCTGAAAAAACGCAAATTTGACATCGAACGCACGCAGACGGCGATCACTCCGATCGTCATCGGCGACACATTCATCATGCGCGAAATCACGCGCTTCATGGATGACAACGGTGTGTTTGTGAACCCGGTTCCATACCCTGCTGTGGCGCGCAAAAAAGACCGCCTGCGTCTTTCTCTCTCGGCGCTGCACACACGTGAAGATCTGGACAAAGTGCTGTCACTGCTCGACGAAGCAGAGGCGAAATACAAATTCATCAAACACGAAGAACCGGCTTAAAGAACCCGACCAGCCCACCGCTATAGCGGTGGGCTGGCGCATAAAAAAAGCCCCTTACGGGGCTTTTTTTATGCGCCGAGGCGCGATTCGAGGCCTGCGCGGGTGTGTTTGAAGTCGTTGAGATCTGACATCAGGCCGCTGAGATCTTTTCGAAGCGCATCGTAAGACAGGTGCATGCCGGTCGCAGTTTCTGTCGCAGTGCGTGATTCATAGCGCGCGGTTTCGCGCGCCTCGTCAAATGCCTGTGTCTGCACAACCGGCGCCGGTGCGGCCTGCTCAGATTCAGCCGGTAGCCCATGAATTAATTCATGGGCTACCGGAATGTTTTGCAGCCGCCGCTCTTTCTTAAGCTTGAGTTCCGCCTCAAGGCGGTCGTTTTCAAACGCCAGCCGGTCGAGGTATTCGCCGACACGCGACCATTCGTCGTGAGATTGCGGAGTTTCGCTCATATAGTATTTTCGGTCTTTGGCCAAAAAAGCTTGATGGCCCATCGAGCGCAGGCATCAGGTTCTGCGTGCCTGCAGCACTTAAGATATTCGCAAACGAGGTAACGCGAGGCTGCGCCTCGCGTTACCTCGTTTGTGTTATTTCCATTTTTTTGCTCTTGGCGTGCGGCCGGCAGAAACACAGCGAAAACGGCCTTGAATTTCGTGACTGGCTCGTCGTGAAGCCCGTCGTTGCCGGCGCAGGTACGGTTGCCTATGGGACAATACGCAATACATCCGCCACACCGCGCACGCTGCAAAAAGTGGAGCTTGCCTGCGCTGAAAGCGCAGAGCTACACGAAACGGTCACGACCGGCGACCGTGCGCGCATGCTGCCGTTGGGCACGCCCGTGATCGCGCCGGGTGAGACGCTGGTTTTTGCGCCGGGCGCAAAACACATCATGGTGATGCGCACGCAGAAAGATGTCGGCGAAACCTGTAACGCGGTTTTCACGGTCGACGCGTCTGCAGCGCGGTTTGCCATACCGGTCAGGCCCAGGGAGAATTAAGGGCTGATTTGAATCGGCTTTGCGCCTTGAGACCGTGCCGGGTTATTAACTAATAATGCCTTCTGCCGCATCGCCTGCCCGCCAGCTCGGGAAATCCATAGCTACCATGCGATTTTTCGACGTAGCGCGCAGATCCCCCCCCCTTCTGCTATGGATTTCCATAGCTATGGCTGGCTGCTCCGAAAGGCTGCTCTTTCAGGAAATGCCGCTCGGCCTCAAGGCCCACACCGAGCTCTTGTCCGATACCGGCAAACGCGAAAAACTCATGCACAGCCTGAAACAGGTCAACCTCTTGTTCTTCGGCTACACACGCTGCCCGGACTTCTGCCCGATGACGCTGTACAAGATCAAATCGGCGGTTGAAGGCGACACGGCGTTGCAGAACAAACTTTCGCTGCTGTTTATCAGTGTCGATGGGCAAAATGAAAAACCGGCGGATCTCAAAAGTTACCTGCAGGTTTTTCCGTATGCGCGCGGCTTCACTGGTTCGCGCGAAGAGATTGCCGCTGTTGAAAAAACATTTGGCGCTTATTCAAAAGACGAACAGGGAAAACTGTCGCATTCGCTGTATCTCTACCTGCTGAATAAAGAGGGCAAAGTGATCTACCTGCTGCGCCACGATGATCCGGTTAAGAAACTGAAGCAGGCGCTGAAGCAGGCCGAACAAATCTAATGGCCACCTACTCTGACGAAATACTGCGGCTCGCCGAGATCACACCGATCGCGATACCACCGGGTGCCGTGCGCGCCGAACTCGCAAACCAGCTGTGCGGCGACCGCGTCGCTGTGTCGCTCGCGCTGCACGACGGCGTCATCGCCTGGGTAGGCTGGGAATCAGAAGGTTGTGCAATACTCAGGGCGAGCGCGACATACCTGTCACGAACCTTGAGCGGAAAATCACTACCCGAAGCGACTGACCTTGTGCAACAATTTCAGGAATCTTTTGAACACGAAAACCTATTCAACACCGGCGCACTCGCACCGGTATATAAACTGCCGGCACGCTATAAATGCGCGCTACTGCCCTGGCAGGCTTTCGAAAATCTTTTGCGCGAGACTCAGCGCTGATTCTTCGCTGATTCCGATTTCTTTTTTGATTTTCTTTGCCAGACCCGCTTCGTCGAGAGCTGCGAGATCGAGCTTACGTAAGAGTATAAGCGCCTGCGCACGCTTTTTTTCACCGATGCCCGTCACACCATCGAACAGCGAACGCAGGTTGCGCTTCATGCGCCGGTTGCGGTGGTAGCTGACAGCAAAACGGTGCGCCTCGTCGCGCGCGCGTCGCAGAATCTGCATACCGGGGCTGTCTTTGTCAAAGCGCAGAATGCGTCCGTCTTCGGTGTAAATTTCTTCAAATTTTTTGGCGAGCCCGATCATCGGAATTTTCAGACCGGCGTTTGTGCGCGCCTTAAGCGCGGCGTTCAACTGCGTCGTGCCACCATCGATCACGATCAGGTCGGGCGCTTTCACTTCGTCAGTTACCACACGCGCGAACCGACGCGTGATCACTTCATGCATCATCGCGGGGTCGTTCGCGCCCTCGACAGTTTTGATCTGGTATTTGCGGTAGCCGGCTTTGTAGGGCATGCCATCCCTGAGCATTACGCCGCTTGCGACCGGGTCTGTGCCCTGTATGTTTGATATGTCATAACACTCGATAATCTGCGGTGGCTCTTTCAGATTGATAAACTTCTGCAGCTGCCTGAGCCCCACGCGCTGGTTACGCAGATTTTCTGACAGTAGCCGTTCGCGCATCACGAGGCGGGCGTTATTGGTGGCCATCTGCATCAGCGCCGGCGGATTTATTTCGGCATGAGATTCTCTGATCGCGGCGGCAAATGCCTCGAGTGTCACAACGCGGGTATTTTCCCCGCTGCGGCTTTTCAAGGCAGCCTGCCAGTGGCTCAGATCGATGCCATCGGGCAGAACGATGTAGGGCGGAATATCGAGCATTCCTGTGTAATAATCGCGGAAAAAAGTCTCCACAAAGTCGGCGTCACCCAGCGCTTCGGCAGCCATATCGGTTTCGGTCAGCGAGAAGTTCTCTTTTGCAATCAGCTTCGCATCCCTGAATTTCAGCAGACACACCTGCGCAAAGCGCAGGGTGTCTGCTGCGGCATTGAGCGTGATATCCTCATCGCGCAGCGACAGCTGCTCTTTCAAGACTGAAAGGTTGGCTGAATAGACCCCCACGATGTCAAAGTCGAGCGTCGCGTCGCGCATCTCAACCTGCGGCCTGATATTGCGTTCGCTGAAATAGCCCAGCGCATCCCGAAGTTTCGCCGCTTCTTCAAACTTCATCTCAGCGGCAAAGGCCTGCATCTTTTTTTCGACCTGGCGGCGCACATCGTCGTCGGTACCGGAGATAAAATCCACTACCTGCTGCACGATTTTCGCATAATCTTCGCGGCTGATTTTTTCGGCGCAGGGTGCGAGGCATTTTTTCAGGTGGTAGTTGAGACAGGGCTTAGCGGGTTTTGCCAGTGGCAGTTTCAGCGGGCGCCGGCGCAGGGGGAACAGATCGAGCGCCAGCTGTATCTTCTCGCGCGCCACCTGCGCTTTGGAAAATGGCCCGAAATACAAATTTCCCGGCAGGCGGCGGCGCGTGAGGTAGATGCGCGGAAAGGGTTCGCTCGCCGAAATGCAGATGTAGGGATACTGTTTGTCGTCTTTCAGCCGAACATTATACACCGGCCGGAATTTTTTGATGAGGTTGTTCTCAAGCAGCAGGGCTTCGGTTTCGTTCTCTGTCGCAATCCAGCGGATGTGTTTCGCGCGCCGCATGAGAAAACTGGTTTTGAGGTCATCGGAAGCGAGGTATTGCCTGAGCCGCGCGCGCAGGTTCTTGGCTTTGCCGACGTAGAGCGGGGTTTTATCGTCTTCGTTTTCGAGCCACTGGTACACGCCAAAGCTATCCGGTGCGTGAGAGATTCGTTCAGCGAGGGTAATTTCTGACATACATAATTCTCACTGAATAGAGTTGATTGGGCCTTTACACGCAGCGTAAATTCCGAAATCGGTCAAGCGATGAATGTTCCACCAGACAAAAAAGAATCCACTTCGACAGGCAGTCGTCTGGGCCGCATCATCAGTGCAACGTCATTTTACATAACCGCATCTCTGTGGATATATCTTGGCTATAGCGTAGTGCAATTCACGCAGAGCATGCGTGATAATCACGTCGTTTTTCTGCGCGACAGTATCTGGTTTTCCATGATTTTCTCTACCCTTCCGTTTTTTCTGGTGCGGAAGACTGGCATTCCGGTTTTTGGAAAAGTTATGCGGCTGATAGCTCCCGGCAGCACGCCGCTGGGGGAAACGCAGTACTGCAGGTATTCCGCACTTGTCGTCCTTATGATTCCGATATGTACGGCGACTCTGAGTACACTCTTGCGGTACGATTATACTGATACTTCTCTTGAATATTTCGTCCAACCGGGTATGTGCCCCGAATCGGCCTTTTGGCCGTCCGTAAAACTGGGTATTTTTTCGCTCTGCCTTGCGTCTGCGATTTTTTTCCCAAAACGAATCGCGCTTACCCTGTGGGTCGCAACTACAGTCTCTGTTCTCGAATTCATCGCACATATATTAATTTTCTGGCTGCAACCGGGCCGCACCGAAACGTTTCTCGATGGCAATGTAACGTGGCAGTATTTTCTGCTCACAGAATCACTCACGCTGTACCTGCTTGGCTGGCAGGTGTTTACTGCGCTCAAACTCAGGCACGCCCCTACGGTGCACAATCCTTGGCCAGTGTTGGTGGGTAGCCAAGCGGCGTTGTTCTTAGCGGCAACAATCACTGCCTTGGCGCTATTTGCCGACCTGCGGATGTCAACAGCCTACGTGACCTCGACCGACGGACTTTTTCTGCGGGAGCGCCCGTGGGCCGATAGTGATTCTCGTAAGATTCAGCTAATGCCCTATGCCAGCAAAGTACGGCTGCATCGCATCAGAGTCGTAGAATACCAGCAATGGTGGCGTGTATCGTTCGGTGGCCGTGAAGGTTACGCTTTCTCCCATTTTCTCAGTGTCAATCAGCCGCCCCCGCAATGATTTTTCGCGCACAAGGCCAAATTATTTCAAATGGCTCGGGCGCAGTATCGGCAGCTTCACACCGCGTTTCGTCGCCGAAATGCGCCAGCCGCGCGAGGTGGATTTATACAGTTCGAGCTCATCGCCTTTTTTGGCAAGCATGAGTTCCCAGAATTTATAATGCTTGTCGATCACATTCTGCCTGATATCGGGAAGCCGCTTCATCAGCGGGCACTTATTGCGGAATTCGCGCATGAAGATCAATCCCACAAAATTGCCATCGGTATCGAAGTAAGGTTCCAGCGGAAACGTACGGCAGCAGATCGAGCGGTTCCCGCGTTCGCAGTGCGCCACACCTTTGCATTCGCAGAAAATCAGAATGCGCGTTTCATCTTCTTTCTTTTGCTTCTTATCGACCGGGGTTTTAGGTTTCCAGCGGTGCCAGAGCTCGGTGCGCTTTGACAGATACGCAAATTCTTCGCGGTAAAGCATAGGCACCGCGTTTTCGACGCTGCAGCACAGCGGCTCACCGTTATTCGAGGGCGAGCACAGTTTGCCGCAATCATACGAGGTCAGGCTTTCATCGAGCAGTTCGTAGAAATGGTCGAGTTCTTCAGGGGTGAATTTCAGGTTCTGGCTCAGAATAGTCTCCGGTTTTTTGTTGATGCGTTATGATTTCTAAAGCCGGACTGTCAGGGTGCCATCTCAATGCGATTGCGCCCGCCTGTTTTAGCCTCGTAGAGGGCCTTGTCGGCGCGCGCGACAAAATCGTCGAGATGCATTTCACCGTTATATTCAGCGATGCCCTGCGAAACGGTGTGCAGTTTGCCCGTGACAAAATGGAAATCTGTTAACCCGGCAGAAATGCGGTCGGCAACTTTCCGCGCCGCGGCGGCTGTCGCATCGGGCAGAAGCACTGCAAATTCTTCGCCTCCATAGCGAATCGGAATGTCTTTGTCGCGCAGATGGCTGATCAAAAATGTGGAAAAGTCCCGCAATACCTGATCGCCCGCATTGTGACCAAACTCATCGTTCACCTGTTTAAAATAATCAAAGTCGATCAACAGTAGACTGAAAGTACGCTTTTTCAACTGAAACTCTTCGACAAGCTGCGCGAATTTTTCGTCGAGCTGCCGGCGCACATAGAGGCCGGTCAGCGAGTCCTTGAACGACCACTGGTAATACTGGCTGTTCAGAATCGCATGTCCCAGCTGTTCTGCAAAACCAAAAAAAAGATAGATATCATTTTGCCCGAATATTTCGAGAAAGCGGTCGCCAAAGAGCAGAAAATCACCCAAGCGCTTCTTGCGCACAATGATCGGGCAAATCAACACCAGCGTTTTGGCACGCGCTTCAGAATCGCTGATTTGCGGCCGATCGTCCCAGATGCGCTTCATATTCTCCAGCGAACGGATCACCGGATGCATGCCCTCGCTCAGTGCCAGAAAGCGCGGTGCGCGTGACGAAGCAAGCTTGTACTCGCGAATCCTGTTCTGGCGGTTCGTGGTAAAAACGAGCTGTTCATGCTGTTTGTTCGCCTGGTGCAAAACAATAAATCCGCGCCGCGCCTTGGTAATCAGCCTGATCTGCGTGATGACGTCTTCAAACACATCGCTGAGTTTCGCCGATGAGTGCAGCGATTTGCCGAGCTCAAAATAGCTCAGCAGTTTCAGATTCTGCGTGATCGCCGCCATGTGCGAACGGCGCAGTTCATCGATGATACTGCGGCAAGGCTCATGGTCGGGCAGTTTGTGTTGCCGGATTATGTCTTTTATATCCAACTCACCCCACGTATCAGGCTTTCTTCACTATTTCGGTAATTTTCTTAGTGTGGATTTCTTCCTGTACTGCCGCCAGAAACTCTGCCTGAGAATATTCTTTCTGCTCACCGGTGAAATAGTTCCGCGCATTGATTAATCCGCCTGACACCTCTTTGTCGCCGACAACCAGCATATAAGGCACTTTCATTTTTTCAGCCGTGCGTATGCGCTTGCCGAGGCTCTCTTCAGGCTCTTCGACATGCACCCGAATGCCGGCATCACGCAGAGTCTGCGACAGCTTCTGCGTGTATTCCATGTGCGCATCGTTCACAGGAAGAATGCGCACCTGTTCGGGGGCCAGCCACACAGGAAACGCGCCGGCAAAGTGTTCGATCAGAAAGCCGACGAAGCGCTCATGCGTGCCGAGCGGCGAGCGATGAATGCAAACGGGGCGCTTGAGCGTGCCGTCTTTGTCGATGTATTTGAGATCAAATTTCATCGGCATAAAAAGATCGAGTTGGCAGGTCGAAGATGTGAATTCGCGGCCGATCGAGCTTTTAATCTGAAAATCCATCTTGGGGCCGTAGAAGGCCGCGCCGTCATTTTCGACAATGTACTGCACACCCGACTCTTCCATTGCCTGCCGTGTCAGCGCTTCAGCTTTGTCCCACATTTCCACATCGCCGTGGTATTTTTTGTTAGCAGGATTTCTCAGCGACAGCACCATGTGATAGTCGGTGATGTTGAGCGCGTTATAATAGTATTCGTGCAACTTGATGACTGCTTTGAACTCTTCGACTGCCTGCTCTTCAGTGCAATAGATGTGCGCGTCGTTCATCTGCATCGCGCGCACGCGCATGAGGCCCATGAGCGCGCCCGAATCTTCGTAGCGGTGGCAGGTGCCATACTCAGCCATTCTCAGCGGCAGTTCGCGGTAGCTACGCGGCCTATGCCCGAAGATCGTGTGGTGAAACGGGCAATTCATCGGCTTGATGTAATAGTTCTCGTTGTCCATCTGCATCGGCGGGAACATGCTATCCATGTAATGCGGCAGGTGCTCGCTGGTGTAGAATAAATTTTCTTTGGTGACCACTGGCGTTGTGACGCGTTGGTACCCGCCCTTCGCTTCGGTTTCTTTCGCCCAGTTTTCGAGTTCGTCTTTGATAATGTTACCGCGCGGCAGCCAGAGAATGAGGCCCGGCCCGATATCTTCGCTCGTGGTAAAAAGTTCGAGTTCGCCGCCGAGCTTGCGGTGGTCGCGCTTTTTGGCTTCTTCAACGCGCCTGAAATGCTCAGCCAGGAGTTTTTTATCGGGAAAGCTCACCGCATAGATGCGCTGCAGCATCTGGTTCTCGGCCTTGCCACCGAGGTAAGCGCCCGCAACAGTCGTGAGCTTGAAGACGCCGAGCTTGCCGGTCGAAGGCACGTGCGGCCCGCGGCAGAGGTCAGCAAACTCGCCTTGCTCATAGATACTGATCTCTTTGTCTGCAGGCAGTTTTTCAATGATGCCGACCTTAAGGTGTTCGTTCATGGCCTTGAATTTCGCCACAGCATCGGCGCGCTCCATCACCTGGCGCTTCACCGGGTGGTTTTCACGAATAACCTTCTGTATCTCGGCCTCAATTTTTTCGAAAGACTCTTCGGTTATCTTGTCTTCGAGCAGCACATCGTAAAAGAAAAAGCCGGGGCCGTTCTTGACCACGGGGCCGTCTTCGAGCTGAATGTGCGGGTAAAGGCGTTTCAGTGCCTGTGCCAAAACGTGCGCGCTCGAGTGCCAAAAGATCTCTTTGCCGGCTTCGTCGTCGAATGTGAGCGGGCGCGCGGTAACCGTGTTGCTGCCAATAACGCTCAGCGAGCGGCTAAGGTCGTAAGAGACCTTCTCGACCTCGATCCCGAGCGCCGTTTTGCGGAACGCCGGAGCCAGCTTTTCGACCGCCTCGGCAAAGGTCGTTTCGGGAGTAAACTCTGCACTTTGATCACTGATTGTAACACGCACCATGGTGGGTGCAAATTGGCATTCTCAGACAGGGGATAAAGAGAATTCAACAAGCGCCACCGCAGGCCGCCGGAAGGTTTAGGTTGTTCTGAAGACGCTGACCTCACGGCTTAGAGCACCGGCGTCTTCTTGGATCGTTGCTGCTGTCTCGCGAATTGCCGCAGAGACCTTGGCCAATCCTTCTGTCAGCTGCGCCAGGTTGTCCAGGTCGCGCCGCGCCTCGGCGAGACTGGCAAAATTCCGGGCGCCCGTGTCTGCAATACGTTCGGCAAGAGCTGCGCCATCACGGATATCGCCGTCGATGCGACCGAAAGTTTCTACGGTGATATTGACGGCCTCGCGCGCCGCCTTGACAACAGTCTCTATTTCACGGGCCGAATCGCGGCTTGAAGCAGCGAGTTTGCCGACTTCGGTCGCTACGACCGCAAACCCTCTGCCGGCCTCGCCAGCCCTTGCAGCTTCAATCGTGGCGTTGAGGGCCAGCATATTGGTTTGGCCGGCAATACCGCCAATCATTTGCATCATTTCTGATACCCGATCCATAGTAAGGCGCAGGTCAGCAATATCACGCCCCTGCTCTCAACCTGTTCCCTTGTGCTGACCATATTCGTTTTTGCAGAAATCGCCGACCGAGCATTCTCTTCAAGCCCATTGCTCACATCGTGCACAACCGCCAGCGAGCTGCGCAACCGATCACTCTGCACCCGTGATGATTCTGCGAGGCTTTGCGCCGTCACCATAAGCCTGCTCACCGCCGTATCAATCGCGCCTGCAGATTCGTGTATTTTCGAGATAAGCCCGGCGATACGCAACATAAGGCTATTGAAGGAAATGGCAATGCTACCAAACTCATCGCGGCTATCAGTGTTCAGGCGCTGCGTCAGATCACCGTGATCAGACGCAATCTGCTGCAATCTTGCATCAAGCTGCCTTACGGGGCGCGTTATCTGCCCGCGCAGGCGCGACAGATTAAATACCATGATGGCGAGCATCAGAACAAAACAAACACCCAGGCGCATGCCGGCATCCGGAAAACCTGCCAGCGTGTTCTGTTTATAGAGCAGGCTCGCTGCCACGAGCGAAAGAAAGAGCATTCCACCTGACATACTCACGACCGAGAAGAAGAACATTTTTGTGCCCACCTGGTAGAATGGTTCTTTTTCAGCAAGAGGGATACCGGCAGCAATTTGTTCTGTCGCTGCGACCAGTGCAATGAGAAAGGGAATGCAAAAAACAAGTATGATCGGTATCGCCATAAGCTCAGAAAGAAGATATTCCATAGGCGAAATAAAATCCTTTCCGAACAATGGAGTGCTCGGACCCAGCAGGCAATAGGCGCTCATAAAAATCACGAACACAGCGGGAATGCCGCGCGCCGCCCGCCTGGCCGCCGCGTTTGCCATCTCACTGCTACTTTCCACCGCCGAGCGTATTTTTTTCAGGCGGTTGCGAACCGCCACCACGACAGCTATCATATACGCGGCAACATAGATGTGCATCAGCGGACTCAGCGCCAGAGCCAGCACCTCATCCCAGTTTTCGGCAAGATTGGAGATTCGTAAGGAACCCAGCCACACCGCAGGCGGCATCAGAAAGCCGGCAAGCGTCAGGAGGATTATCCGTCGCTCCAACAACTGTCTGTTTACCGGCATAGAGGCTTCGGCAATTCCACAGCCCATCACACGTGGCAAGAAGAAAATAAGTCAATAATCACTCATCTTGACCCACCAGGTCCATCTGTCGCTAAGGATCTGATGCTCCGAAGACTGCTGCTTTCCCTTCTTGTGTTTGCCACAACAATCAGCACAACTGCCATGTTTGCCGGCGAAGCAAAATGTGTCAATCTGACCTGGTATGGCGGTACAGCCGGAAATTCCGGCAAAACCATCCAAGGCATCCTCTATCCTGTTGAAAACAAACTGATCTACGACTGGAAGAATGGCACGATGGATTTTCTGTGGTCGTTGCCCGAGGGCATGAAATCAGGCGATCCCAATGGTTTCGAAGGCACCTGGCAACAAGATGACTCGCGCGGCAAATTCAGCGTTAAAGAGCACCGCAAAACCCGTGTATTCGAAGGTTTCTGGTCTGCAGACGGGCGCAAGAAGAAGCACCGCCTAAGCATTGAATACTGCAAATAGCCCGGCGGATTAATTTCACAGACTCAGACTGGCCGCGCCAGGAAAGTCCGCATTTTTCCAATGCCCTTGATTTCGATTTCACCGCGATCGACAAACTGTGCGGTTTTCCCGAGCGCCAGCATCGTCGTTTCTGTGATATGGATTTCCCCTGCAACACCCGAAGATTCCATGCGGCTGGCGGTATTCACCGTATCACCCCACAGATCGTAGATAAACTTGTTCTGACCGATCACTCCGGCCACAACAGGGCCCGACGCGATGCCTATGCGCAGACGCAGTTTGTCTTCGAGGCTCTGGTTCTCCTCTTCAAGAATGCGCAGCATACCCTGCGCCATCGCAAAGCAGCGTTCCGCGTGATCGTCGACTTTGTGCGGCAGCCCCGCACCCACCATATACGCGTCGCCGATCGTTTTGATTTTTTCGAGCCCGAGCACTTCGGCGAGAGAATCAAAGTGGCTGAACACACGGTTGAGCAACGCCACGAGCTCTTGCGGATTCAGCCTGCGCGAGAGACTCGTGAACCCCTCGATATCGGCAAACAATACCGAGACGCTATCGAAATAATCGGCAATCGTACGTTCGCCCGAAAGAAGGCGATTGGCCACTGTTTCGGGCAGAATGTTCAGCAACAGCGCCTCTGATTTCTTTTTTTCTTCGCCGAGCAACTTACTCTGTTTTTCGATCGTGCGGCTCTGCATGAATTCATTCCGCATATTCTGCTCGAAAAAGAAGACAGAGAACAATCCAGCCGTGTTCACAAATGAGATGAAAGAAATGCTGTAGATAAAATCGTAAATAGGCATGGGTCTGATAAACCAGACATAGGCAACATATTCGAGAATAACAAGCGACGAGGCAACAATGGCAAAGAAAGTACGCAGGCGCAACATGGCAAAAATATAGATGATGATGCAGATGATGAGGCCGTAACCGTATTTATGGTAATCCTCATCGCGCGACATGTGTATCAGAACAATCGCGCAGGTATTGCTGAATACATTTGCCAACACGAGCAACCATTGCAGATAAAAAAACCGACCCAAAAACCTCACGGTTATAGCTGCCGCAACGTGGGTGGGCAAAACAAAGCCGTAAATAAAAAGTGCCGCCCGGGAGAAATATTCGGGCAAAAGAAACAATGACAAGAGACCTAAGACGGCATAGCCGAATGCGCCAAAGAGGAAACCCCAGCCGGCCTGCCGCGCCGCTTTTTCATTGTTATCGAGAATGAAACGGTGTTCGAGCGCACGCTCTTCAAACCGGGGATACAAAATGCGGCCGAGATTCATGCGATGAAGATCCGGCCCAGTTGGTACACGAACAAGGAAATAACGTATGCCAAAGTCGTCATGACAACGAACACACCCAGCGCCCAGCGCGTGCTGTCGAGCTCACGACGAATGGTTGCGAGAGTGCTCATGCACTGTGCACAGAGTGCAAAGAAAATCATGATCGAAGCGGCTAAAAGCGCACCGTAAGCCGCCTTGCCGTCCGGGCGTTTTTCGGCCGCGAGGCGCTTACCCAATGCTGCCGGGTCATCTTTCGCGTCGGTGACGCTGAAAATAATGCCCAGTGTCGAAACAAATACCTCGCGCGCGGGGAAAGCTGCGAGAATCGCCACCGATATTTTCCAGTCGAACCCCAAAGGCCTGAACACGGGTTCTACCGCGCGACCGAAACGGCCTAAAAAGCTGTCGCGCAGGTAGGCTGCTCGCAGCCTACCTGTAAAAAGGGGATGATCTAAGGGGGTGGTTAACACCACCCCCTTAGCAACCCCCGTTTCCAGAGAATATTGCTCCAACTCAACATCGGCCGTTTTCTGCGCATGCGGAAAATACGCTAGCGCCCAGATGACAATCGACAATGCAAAAATAATTCCGCCGACGCGTTTGAGAAAATTCATCGCCGCATCATAGACGCGCCGCCACACATTCGGCCAGTGTGGCATGTGGTATTCGGGCAATTCGAGAATGAACGGGCTTTCGCCCGCCTTGAGAATTTTGCGGTTGAGCAACCATGCGAGCGGCATTGCCACACTGATGCCGACCAGGTGCATCGCGAAGAGTGTCGCTGCCGCCCACAGCGCGCCAAAGCGCGGCTCGACGAAAGCGCCGATAAAGAGCACATAGACCGGCAAGCGCGCCGAACACGACATCAGCGGTGCAATGAGGATTGTCGCCATGCGCGCGCGGTCGGTCGGCATCACCCGCGCCGAAAGAATGCCGGGCACCGCGCAGGCAAAACTCGACAGCAATGGAATGAACGCACGCCCATTGAGCCCCGTCCAGCCGAGCAGTTTATCCATCAGGAATGCTGCGCGCGCGAGATAGCCGGTTTCTTCGAGAACAGATATAAAGAAGAAAAGAATCATAATTTGCGGCAGAAACACAAACACCGAACCCGCGCCGGCAATCACCCCGTCTGAGACGAGTGACGATGTCACGGGATAAGCCGACAGCGCGGCGCGCGCACTCTGCGCGAAATTTTTCATCACAGCGTCGATGCCATCCATGATCGGCCGCGCGCCGGCATAGATGCTGAAGAAAACTCCACCGATAATCAGCGTGAAGGCAATAAGCCCAAACACCCGGTGCGTAAGGACACGGTCGATACGCTGCGTGAGCGAACCGGAACGCGGTTCTTTTTTGACGACGCTGTGCAGAATTTTGTCAATCTGAGCGTAGCGTTGTTCGATGGTCGCGTAACTCATCCCCCCGGCCCCCTTCTCTTGCAAAGAGAAGGGGGAGCCTTGTATCTTTCCCCCTCTCTTTGCAAGAGGGGGGGAAAGGGGGTGAGTTGCAATCATCTCTGCCAAAGCAACAATCTGCCCTTTCGAAGCTTGTGTCACTTCACAGACGGAGACTCCCAATTTTTTCGATAGCGCCGCGATATCGATGATAATCCCACGCCGTTTGGCAATGTCGGTCATCGTCAATACGCAGATGAACGGCACACCCGATTCTTTGAGTTGCAGTGTGAGATAGAGCGAGCGCTTGAGGTTACTGGCATCGAGCACGGCGACTGCGAGCTGCGGCGGCATCTCGTGGCCGGCTGCGGTTCCGTTTAAAACCTTCGCAGTAATTTCTTCATCCGCCGACTTCGCACTCAGGCTGTAAGTGCCCGGCAGATCGATGATTTCAATATTTTCATGCCCGCGCAGCGTGCCGGTTTTCTTTTCGACGGTCACGCCGGCGTAGTTACCCGTGTGCTGGCGGGCACCACAAAGCGCGTTAAAGACAGTCGTCTTGCCAGCATTGGGATTGCCGATGAGCGCCACGCGCCTCATACGAAAACCAACACTTCGGCGAGATCGGCACGGCGCACAATCACCGGTGCATCGAGTACTTGTAAAATGACGGGGTCGCCGAAAGGGGCGACTTTGACGACAGAAACTTTTTCTCCTTTCACCAAGCCAATTTCTGCAAGCCGCTCATTCAGTCGCGGGGTTTCAGCGACGATGCCGCCCTCGCCCGGCCCCATTTCGCTGAGGCGCCGGGTAGGTAATGTTTTTACAGCCCGTGCCATCAGTGCTGCGGAGCATCCCCACATTTGGCGCAGGCATTCTTTCGGCGCGAAGACCGAAAATGCAGCAACAGGTATGCCGAGGCAATGACGACGAAGGCACCCACAATCAGGTAATCGAGCATGCCCTTCAGCCGGCGTTCGAGGACGCACCGTCAAGACAATTGAGAATGATTGTCAATTGGAACTGAGGATTCAAAAACCACCCTTGAGTGCCATTGGATTTTCTGAACCAATTACAGTGTTTGACGTCGAATTAGCATATGTTGCAAGGGTATATTCTGCGCTCCCTTTTTATCACCATAACCTTCTTATGGCTACCCATTGCCGTCTATGGTCACATCGAACTCGTGACCGTGCCGAAGAGCCAGTCGGTACAACTGACGATTTACAATAGCGCCGACATCACGATGGTGAAAGAATCGCGCGAACTGACGTTTAAGCCGGGCAAGAACACGATCCAGTTTTCGTGGGCCGGCACACTGATCGACCCCACCTCGCTGCGGCTGACTTTCCTCACACAGAAATCTAAACTCTCGCTGCGCGACACGTCTTTCCCGCCCGGCCGCAACGATGCGCTGCAATGGAATATCGACAGCGAACTGTCGGGCAGCGCGCGAGTCGAGATCAGCTATTTCACCTCGGGCATCACGTGGAGCGCCGATTACACCGCGATCACCAACAGCCGCGAAAATGCGATGAACGTCGACGGCTTCATTCGGGTGATCAACAATTCGGGCGAAGATTTCCCGAATGCCGAAGTCAGGCTCGTAGTCGGCCACGTGAACCTCGTCGAAAATATCGCCGAACTCGCGCAGGGCAAATGGCGCTACGGCGAACTCGACGACGCAAAGCGCGAAGCAGTGCGCAGCCGGTTTGCCAGCAAGGTGCAAAGGGCAGAAGAAAAAGAAATGGCGCTGGCCGAATCAGAGGCAGACGAAGGCGTTGCCGACAAACCCAAGAGCATCGTCAAAGAAGGTTTATCCGAATATTTTTTGTTCACGATCGAAGGCAAAGAAAAAATCCCCAACGGCTGGCAGAAGCGCCTGAAGGCATTCAGTGCCAGAGAGGTGGATGTCAAGGTTATCTACCGCGCTTCGGACCGTACAACGTCAGGCACCGTGCATAAATTTTATGAATTCCGCAATTCGAAAACAAAGGGACAGGACCCTAAGACCAGCCTCGGCGTTTCACCCTTGCCCGACGGCACGGTGCATATTTTCTCCGAAGACAACAAGAGCAACCTGTCTTACCAGGGCGGTGTCGCAATGAAATACGTGGCGCGCGGCGACAAAGTCAAACTCGACGCAGGCGTGACGCGCGAAGTTGTGCTGCGCACCTTCACGCGCGATTTCAAACGCTACAATTTTGTGACCGATACCAACTATGACAAGACGCACTTTGTCAAACGGTGGATGGATGAATATTTCTACGAGCATGAACTCGAGAACACCCTGTCACGCCCGGTGAGCGTCGAAATCGAACGCACCTTTCCGGGCAATTACGAGCCGGGAAAAATGCCTTTCAAATACGAAAGAGTCGATGCGACATCGATCAAATTTTTTCCTGAAATCGATAGTCGCGAGAAAAAGAAAATCCCCTATTCTATAAAAATCGAACACAAAGAGTAGAATGAAAGAATCGCCCGCGCAGCTTGTCTTTTTGTTTAGCGTTCGCGCAAGGCGTTGAGAACGCGAGTTCGCAGCTCTTTGTCTGTGAAACCCGTTTTCAGTTTCTTCTGCAACTCTGCCCAGGTGAGCGCCTCGACAGGGCTGCGCTCATTGACCCAGAATACTGCCGCATCAGAAAATTCTTTCTTTTCCCAGGTTGGCATTACGGGACTGCTCACCGGCAGCGACCACTGCAAATATGGACGACGAAACGGGACTACCTGATTAGACGGCGGCTGCTGGCTTGCGGGTACTTTCCATTTTTTTCCCTTCACATCGTAGTACGCAGTGAAGGTGTGCGTAAAATCATCGGTGGGGCCCAGCCTGCGGTACAGCCCCAGGTCGGGAATGCCCAACGCCTTGAGCGCCAGCATAGAAACCACCGCGGCATCGCCGCAGGGGCCATAGTAGAAACCTTGCTTCACGATTGAGTTCCATTGGTAGTTAGGTCCCATAATTGCCCATACATGGATCGGATTTCCGTTTACCGAAAACAGCAATCCATCGTTCGGAGTATCGCGCCGCATTTCGCCGCAAATACGTCGAAAATCCGGATGGTCGGGGTACACATCAGCCCAGCGGCAGATTTCTTCGGTTTTCCAGCGGTAGCGATTTTTGCTGAGCGCCCATGAGTCAATGGCAAGCGCCTGAGCATCTGTCGTCGTTGCATCTGGCGGCAAGATACCAGCCATGGCCGCCTTAACAGCGGGTAACACTTCCGGGTTCATGTACATGAAATCATAAGCCTCAGCATTCAGTCGTCCCTGCGGATCAAAGTATAATCCGCTCAACCCTCCCCACATCATACCCCGGTTTGCCCACGCCAGCAATGACTCGAAAGAATAACCGGTAAAAACATAACCATTGGCCGTGGCGAAGCGCAGCATTTTTCCCGCGTCTGCGCCGATGCGGCTGCGCACGTCAGGTGTGGCGTGGGCGTAGGCGAACGACTCAGCCAGCGCCACCGCCATCGGTAGCATCGAATCAGTGTCTGCCTCATAGTGATCGGCGATGAGCACGAGCAGCGCGGCGGGTGCCGTACCAGCAGCGAACTGTATATCGGAGATGGCAAACTTTCTGGTAGTATTCACTTTATTGCGCGCTTGCGAATACGCAACGGCAGTCGTCTCAAAGCTGGCAGGCAGGTTGAATCTGGCCGTATCAAAAAACACCTCCACCCCGTTGCGCACCGCGCGGCTCACCTGTGCGTTCTGCAGGGCGTCTGTGCGGACGTATTGGCCATTCTGATAGATATTGGCATAACTTTTGTCGCCAAATATCAGATCCAATGACTTGTTGCCCGCATTATCGTAGATCTGCAGCCAGAAATTTGAATCGGACAGGTTAGCGGCAGCAGCCAATTCAAATCGCAGAAAAAGTTTTCCCGATTGGTAATGGTAGCGCACGCGCCGCAGATCGAGGCTTGCGTTTTCTCCCGCAGCAGGCATGCCCGCGTTGTGCGGCAGTACATTGCCAGCCGGATCATCGACGAACAGAATTCCGGCGCGCCAATCGGGAGCTGTTCCGGGTGTCGCGAGCGATTTCGCCACATATGCGGCCAGTTGCGGGTTGCAAAAGCGCTTCGCATACGCAGACAGCTGCGGCTGGACAGAAAGGCGGCGGAAATATTTTTCTGCTTTTTCACGCGCTACTGCCTCAGGCTGTTCAGAGCCGTTCCCGGCGAAGCACGCTCCAGCATCATAGCTCAGGGCCGGCGTCATAGTCGAACAAAGCAAGAGAGCTGCCGAACAACATACACGCAGAACATGGTGGGTCATAGATAAAAATCGCCCGCAAACAATACCCGTAAAGCTTTTTTGGCGGATCTATAAAGTACTCTCGAGAAATTTACCCAAACGCTTTTTACCCAGCGCCGGCAGCGCTTTGCCGTCGCGCGCGGCTTCGACGCCCGCAATGAAGACGTGTTTCGCTGCGCGGCCGCCGTTGACCAGCCGCTCAAATTTAAATCCCTTGCCCCACGGCTGTAATTTCACTTCGTCGGTCGATGCATCCAGACGCTTGGGGTCGATGACAACCAAGTCGGCCTGCTTGCCCTCTTTAATAATGCCTGCATCAAGCCCGAACCAGCCGGCAAGCTCACCCGAAAGGCGCCAGACTGCTTTTTCGACCGGCATGATCGGTTTACCCACTAACTCCGCATCGCGCACGCTTTTTAGCATGCGCAACGGAAAATTATAGAACGCCATGTTGCGTAAGTGTGCACCCGAATCGGCGAAGCTCATCAGCGTCGCCGGGTTGCGCATGATTTCCGCAAGCTTCTCGGGGCGGTGGTTGGCAAGGCAGGTCTGCCAGCGAATATCGCGGTCATAGCGCAGAAGCATGTCGAGAAAAAGCTCTATGCCATCGACGCCTCTTTCGCTTGCCACCTGTGCAAAGCTCTTGCCCACCACAGTCTTGTCGGGGCAGGCCAGAATCAGCGTATCGGCGAGATCGCGGTGCCAGACCTTCGGTGCAAGCTTGCGCAACAGGTCTTTGCGGAATTTCTTTCTGAAATCCGCATCGGCGAGCAGCTTCTGCCGGGAACCCAGGTCTTTCGCCGCGTCGCGTATAATCTGCCCGGCGCGGAACTCTTCGAAGAGCACCGAATCCCAGCCGTCATAGTGCAACTGAAACGGCACCGGCGGCGACTGCCAGCGGAAATTGCCCCGCAGCACCTTGTTGGCAAACCAGGCCAATACATTCGTGAGCTGCAAAACATACGGGTCGGCCTTGAGGTCCATCATCGTGATGAGCGTAGTGCGTAGTGCTTCGCGGCCGATGCCTGCGCCGGCAAGCGCCATGCCGATCACATTGACGCGCGTGATCAGATTCGGCGCCGACTGGTGAATGCGGTGGCGGCGCCGCAGAATCTCCAGCAACGGTTTTTTTTCGGCGCTGCACGCAAAATAACTCGGCAAGGGTTTCGACCATTCGCGGTCACCGTCGAGCCTGTCCCATGGGTTGGTCATGCAGCTCATACCCAAAAATCCGCAGTCGAGCGCTTCGGAAAGCTGCTGCTGCATTACCTGCTGCTCTGCCGCCGTGGGTTTTGCGCCCGAAACCGATTGATGCAAACCCATCGCCCGCGCGCGCATGTCGCTGTGCCCGATGAAGCTCGCGACATTTGGGCCGAGCGGGTGCTTGTCGATCCACGCTCTATAGCCCGAGGGGGAATTCCATTTTTTCATTTTTTTGAGGAGCGGCAGCACGATTTCGCGCGGCACTGCCTCAACGCGCGTGAACATATCAGAACAATCTTCGGGCGTCGATGATACAAAACTGACAGAACAACTGCCGAGCAC
>Ga0154020_10002494_pt1 | contig 22418 bp, 19 predicted proteins | sample Klosneuvirus_201_FD_109709 | JGI IMG/M metagenome (GOLD analysis project Ga0154020, IMG submission 109709) | Active sludge microbial communities from wastewater, Klosterneuburg, Austria - Klosneuvirus_20160825_MG | ecosystem: Engineered > WWTP > Aerobic digester > Activated sludge | place...
CAATGCTGCGATAGGTATCGAATGTCACAGCGTGTCCGCGATCGCTCTCACAAAGCACGGCCGATCGTCATATTCGGTGAAGCAGGCGGCCACGATCGGACTGGCCAACGGCGTGATCGACCCGAGTTTCTTGGAAATAAATATAACTGATCCACACGAGTTTAGAGCCAGTCTCGAAGCGGCGGTTCAGGCTTCGGGATTGTTGAACCAAAAGCGTTGGTCAATAGCTCTGCCGAGCAATTCGGCTCGCTCGGCAATACTTACACTCGACGCCGAACCGGTTGCAAAGCAAGAAACGGAAGAAATACTTGACTGGAAAGCTGAGCAGACATTTGGTGCCCCCGCCGCACAACTGAGAATCGCTCGTCAAAAGATTTCGCCGAACAGGGAAGGACGACCGCGATATTTTGCCACGGCTATCGCTTTAGGTGTCATCGATGAGTATGAGACTCTATTTGAGAGTATGGGTTGGAAGGCCGGGTTGATATTGCCTCGTGCGGTCGGTGAAGCAAATTGGCTTTTGGACCGTGCCGGCAAGGCAGATTCGCTGCTGATCAGCGAGCAATCGGATGGTTTCACTGCACTATTGCTGCGCGGCGATGAACCGTCGGTCGTTAGGACGGTCACGTGTTTACCGGCTGAGATCGATGATGAGGTATTTCGACTTTTGATGTTTTACAACGACCGGTTCGGTGCCAATGTGAATGAAGGCTACCTGGACCGGGTCCTGCTTATCGGCCGTGACCTTGTGCCGGAGCGGATTACTAAGATCGCTGCCGAGGCTTTGGGAAGGTCATTAGTTATGCTTCGGCCTGAGGACGTTGGCCTTTCGTTTCCCGAATCTAGTTTCAATTTTGACGAGATCGCCGCACCGGCAGCCCTCGCGGCGCTTGCCTGATCATTAGCTGTTGCATTTGTGGTCTGAAACAAATTCGACGAGAATACCGTATTGGTTCCAAATCGATGTCTATCCAAGCAATAACCTTAGGAGATATCCGAAGTATGACGGACGGCGAGTTGATCGTAAATGCCGTCTCGGGCCGCACTGACGGTTTCGAGGAACTGGTCCGACGCTATCAGCGACCGATCACCAGCTATGTTTTCCGAATGCTTGGTGATTATGAATCGTCGCTGGACGTCACACAGGAAGTTTTCATCAAGGTATACAATTCGCTTTCTAAATATAGTTCCGAGTACAAATTTTCGACTTGGCTGTACCGCATTGCCCACAACGCTGCAATTGACCATATGCGGCGAAATTCGATAACAGCAATGAGTATCGAATCGGAAAATGCTGATGGCACTTTTCAATTTCAGATCGAAAGCGGCCGCCCGTCACCGGAACAAGACCACGAACGGAGCGAGTGGCGCGATGAGATCGACGCAGTAGTCAAGTGCCTACCGCCGGGATACCGTGACTTGATAGTTCTCCGACATTCGCGGGACCTATCGTACGATGAGATCGCCGAGGTGACCGGACTTCCGCTTGGAACGGTTAAGAATAGGCTCTTTCGTGCGCGCGAGATGATGAGGCAGATGTTTGTCGAACGCGGGGTTAAGGGGATATAGGATATGAATTACGAAATGCAATTCCGGCCACCGATGGCTCTCCAGACGCCTGAGCAAAAGCAAATGGGAATGTGGCTGCATCTTTCGCAGTTGGCAAATATTATTTTGTTCCCGGTCGGGATCATTGTGCCGATCGTATTGTGGCAGACGCAAAAGGATAAGATGCCTGCTCTCGATGCTCACGGGAAGATGGTGGCCAACTGGATGATCTCATCGGTGATATACGCCGTTGTCAGCATTGTCCTGATGTTCGTGTTGATCGGATTTCTGACTATGCTGGCGGTATGCGTAATGGGCGTTGTTTTTCCGATCATTGGTGCAATGAAAGCGAATAGCGGCGAACTTTGGGAATATCCGCTGGCAATTAAATTCTTGAAGTAAATTACATAGGAATCATTTGTTGATGCCTCAGTTGAACGTATATAGTCATACGGTATGCCCGACGATAGAGATCACATCTTATATTGACGGCGAACTGACCGCTGAGCGTGAACTCGCACTTGAAACGCACATTGTGGGTTGTTATGAGTGTGCCGAAGAATTGCGATTGCAGAGACAGTTCCTGTGTTCGCTGAATTCTTCGATGGTCGGTGAATTTGATGTCGAACTTCCCGCGAATTTTACAGAGAGGCTGGTAACGAACGCGGAAAGCTCCGTAAACGGGCTAAGAAGGTCAAACGAGCTTTATAGTGCTGCCTTTGTGTGCGTTGCGTTGATGGCGTTTGTCCTGTTCGCTTTAGGGTCGGATGCCAATCTGATCTTCGGCCAGTTGGTCAACGCGGCCGAAAAGATAACTGCGGTTGGAAACTTTGTCGGTCACATCGCGTATTCATTACTGGTAGGGTTTGGCGTTATTTTACGAACCGTAAGCGGACAAATACAATTGCCCGCAGCATTGATGTTAGTTCTGGGAATGGTCGTGGCCCTGTCCGTATTTATTTCAAGATCCAAGTCACGGGTACCGCGTACATAGCAATTCCAACAAAGTGAAGTTTACGAACTATACAAACATCCGATCACACTGCACGGTGACGGCCACGATCACCGTGTTCTGGCTGATCATCGTGCTGTTTGCGGGTGTTCAATGCGCGAAAGCCACGCCTGCTATATCGTTATCGGAAGACGAAAAGACAGTTATCGTCGAAGATGCGCCGGAAATGGAGGTTGTAGCGATCGGGAAGTCGGTCGAAGTTCGCAAAAGTGCAAAGGGAGTTTTTTCATTTGGTGGCGACGTTATTGTAAGTGGACGTGTTGAAGGTGATGTGGCGACTATCGGCGGTTCAGTGATCCAAAAGGAGAACGGATATATCGGTGGTGACGTGATCGTTTTTGGCGGTTCATATAAACCGGATAGTCCCAATGCACTTCGTGTATCCGGCAAGGAGACTGTGATCTTTGGCGTGTGGGAAGAGGAGCTCCGCGACCTCGCACAAAATCCTATGCAAATTCTGACTCCCGCTATCACGTGGTCATTTGTCGCACAGCGTGTCTTACTGGCTCTATTTTGGTTTGCGATTTCGATGGTGATGATGACAATTGCTCCCGGGGCTGTTGGCCGGGCAGTCGCTAGGATTCGGCTTTCGACCCTGAAGATAAGTGCAATTGGATCGGTGGTGTTCATCGGTACTATGATAGCGATCGTTGGGAGTCTCAGCGTGCTTCCGGATTTCCTGAGTGCAACACTCGGATTGATGGGTCTTGTTATGATCCTATTGGGATACGTTTTCGGCAGAGTTGCCTTGCAGGTAACAGTTGGAAAGCTAATTCAAAAGCGATTTCTATCCGATGCCAACCGTTCAGAAACGCTTGCCACGCTCATTGGTGTGGGCGTTTGGACCTTCCTACTGTCCGTACCATATCTTTGGGTAATAGCTCTCTTCTCGGTATTTGCGTTCGGCATTGGCCTCGTTTTAACCGCCCGTACTTCCAACGTCTGGCAAAAAGCGTAAGCTGATTGTTTGCAGACTTTTACATTTCTTTACAAATAGACTCGAACCTTCCTGATAAAATAAACGTCATAACATCTGATACTGGCAATTATACGAATTGTTTAGTCGTGACCAGATCAGAATAATTTTTGCAAAATTTACAATGAAAAAGCTATTCATCATATTTACGCTTATATTTAGTTCGGCATCCGCCATATGGGCACAGTCGACATCGATCAAGCCGTCTGTCATTAGCGGCGATGTAGTGGCAATCACCGCCGAAAAGATTACGATCAGCTCGAAAACCGGCAACGTCGATGGAATTCTAACGGCCAAGACGGAGTATAAGAAGGTTGATCCGGCGAAACCCGATCTGGCGTCAGCACTTCCGGCGTCTACTGCAGACATTGCGGTCGGCGACAGAGTAATGGCGACCGGCGTTTTGGCGGCGGACGGTAAATCGTTTCCGGCACGTTCGGTATATTTAATGTCAAAATCGGCGATCGCGCAACAACACGCTTTAGAGGCGGACCTATGGCGGACCCGCGGTATCGCAGGAAAGGTGACATCTGTCAATAATCAGACAAATCAGATAACTGTCGAGGTCCGGGGACTGATGGGATCGACGTCAACGGTGGTCACGCCCAAGGGTGATGCTAAATTCAAACGATATGCTCCCAATTCGATTCGGTTTGACGAAGCGGTCGATGGTTCGATCGGTGACGTTAAGCAGGGCGATATGATAAGGGCATTGGGAGATAAGAGTTCGGACGGTTCTAGTTTTTCGGCGGAGCAGATAGTCACGGGAGCATTCCAGACAATTGCCGGAACGATAAAGTCGATCGACACGGATAAAAATGAGATTGTCATAACCAACTTACAAACGAAAAAGGACGTCACGATTGCGTTAGGCTCGACGTCTTTAATGAAGAAATTTCCAGCCGAAATGGCCGAACGATTGGCTGGCGGCCAAACGAATGGCGCCGGCGGAATACGACCTCCTGGACAAGGCGGAGTTCAAGGCCGCCCGGAAGGAAAGCCACAAGCAAATGATGGCGTCGCCGGACAAGCACGCCCGGGAATGGGTGGAGGACGCGGCGGCGGCGGGGGTATCGACGATATGCTCGACCGATTTCCAAATATTACGGCGGCGGACCTCAAAGCAGGAGATATGATCGCGATCTCGAGTACTAAAAACGGCGACTCAACGAGAGTAAGTGCGATTAAGTTATTAGCGGGAGTCGAGCCGTTTATAAGGAGCGCCCAGGCACAGTCGGGTGGCGGTCGCGGTGGCCGGAGTGTGGACGGTGGATTTTCGATCCCGGGTCTAGACGGCATTGGCTTACCCTAAATAGAGATTTAATTTCCGGACACCGGGTTTTAACCTGAACGGAAAGACATATACACGTAGCTTTATACAATAATAATCATGAAAGTCATTAAAAATATCATATTTACTGGACTGATAGTCGCAATGGCGGCGATCGTCTCATTAGCTCAGACTACAGGTAGCATCGGCGGGTCAGTCACTGATTCGCTGGGTGCTGTCGTGGTCGGTGCCACGGTCACGGCTATTTCGCCCACCGGCACTCAAAAATCGATCATTACTAACGCTCGGGGCGAATACAACTTTACCGGTTTGACGGCGGGCAAATACACCGTTAAGGCGATCGCACCGAAATTCGCACTTTATGAAAATACGGAAGTGGATGTTGTGGCCGGCGAGAAGTTCGATCTTTTTGTCGTCTTGACCGTGTCCGGCGTCGAAGAAACGGTCGATGTTTCTAATAACGAAGCTGTTTCTAATGAAGCGGATAATAATGCAGACGCAACCGTGCTCAAGGGCAAAGATCTTGACTCGTTGCCGGACGATCCCGACGAATTGCAAGCAGCACTGCAGGCACTTGCGGGACCGTCAGCCGGTCCGAATGGCGGTCAGATCTATATTGACGGATTTACGGGCGGCCAATTACCGCCAAAAGAATCGATCAGGGAAATACGGATCAATCAAAATCCGTTTTCGGCCGAATTTGATCGACCTGGATTTGGGCGGATCGAGATCTTGACCAAACCGGGTTCAGACAAATTTAGAGGATCGGTCAATGGCAACTTTAACGACGAGAGTCTTAATTCACGCAACCCTTTTGCAGCAAACAAGGCGCCGAGCCAATTGCGGTCATTTGGCGGAAATTTGTCAGGCCCGATCAAAAAGGGCAAATCGTCATTCTTTCTCGATGTATCGAATCGTGACGTCGATAATAACGCGATCATAAATGCAGTGGTTCTCGATTCGGCCTTCAATCCGGTCAATTTCAGTCAGGATCTTACGATTCCCAGTCGACGATTTTCGATCGGTCCGCGTGTGGACTTTGCCATCAACGACAAGAATACTTTGGTTGCTCGTTATAGTTTTGACCGATCGACAAATAAGAACCAGGGAATCGGCGACACATCACTTCCATCCAGAGCATATGACACGACAGGTTTTGGTCACGAACTGCGATTGACCGAGACGGCGATCCTCAATGCTAAAACTGTAAACGAAACGCGGTTCCAGTATTCTTTCGATAAGCGTTCGCAAAATGGTGATAATTCAATTCCGACTGTTAGTGTTGCTGCTGCGTTTACGGGTGGCGGTGCTCAAATTGGTTCAAGTGCTAATACTAGAAACGCGTGGGAATTGAGCAATAACACTACAACATCCTTTGGTAAGAATTCCCAACACTCGGTCAAATTCGGAGTTCGGCTTCGCAATACTAGTATTAACGACCGATCCGAGAATAACTATGGTGGAACGTACGTGTTTCCTGGTTTCTTTGGTGCAGACCCGTACGATCTGAACAGTGACGGCATTGTTTCACCACTCGAACAATATCGAGCTAGAGTGCTTGGAGCGGTCGGCACACAGTACGACCCGACGCAATTCTCAATTACGACAGGTGACCCGTTGGCTAAGGTTTCGCGTTTTGATGCGGGGCTGTTCGTGACCGATGACTGGCGAATTTCACCCTCGTTGCTATTCAGTTTTGGTCTTCGATACGAAAATCAAACAAACATTAATGACTCGAAGAACTTTGCCCCTAGAATAGGTTTAGCGTGGTCGCCCGGAGCGGGCGGAGCTAAACCGCCGAAAACAGTATTTCGCTTGGGTGCAGGAGTATTCTATGAGCGATTCAGCGAGAATTTGACTCTACAGGCAGAGCGATTTAATGGCACACGGCAATTGAATCTGATCGTGAGTGCTAACGATCCTGATCCGATTCGTCGGGCTGCTGCTCTGGCTCTGCTTTCGCAGCCTCTGTTTACCACGGCCGGCGTGACCAATTCGCCGACGGCAGCGCAGATCTTGGCCGCATTGCCCCAGTCAAATACGATCCGTACGATCGACAGTGGACTTAGCGTCCCGTACACGATGCAGGCAACGCTAGGTATTGAACGTCAGTTGCCTTTCAAGACTTCACTTGGAGCATTCTTTATAACATCGAGGACGATACATCAGCTTCGGATCCGGAATATAAACGCACCGATCTGCCCACTGCAGATAAACTGTGCAAATGCTCCTCGACCGCAGCCGGGTCTCGGTAATATATATGAATACGAGGCTAGTGGCATAAATAATCAAAATCAGTTGATAATGAATTTCCGAAGTGCGATCTCGCCGAGAATATCATTATTTGGAAACTATCGACTTGGGTTTGCAAATAGTGACACCGATGGCTCGGGGAGCTTTCCGGCGTACAGCTACGACTTTACCGGTGAATATGGGAGAGCGGCGTTTGACGTGCGACACAACTTCGTAATTGGGGGCAACATAACGCTTCCTTGGCAGATCTCCCTGAATCCTTTTATTACGGCGAGTTCGGGACGTCCGTTCAACATAACGCGTGGCGTTGATCTCAACGGCGATTCACTGTTTACCGAACGTCCGACTTACGGGGAATTGGGGGCAAGATGCTCGGAACTTCAGATCACCGCATCATACTGTAATGTTGCCGGCAATGATCCTAATCTGATCATTCCCCGAAACTATGGCGAGGGTTCGAGCTATTTCAGCGTCAACCTTCGCGTCGGTAAAACCTTCGGCTTTGGCGGTAAGTCAGCTGCATCGACCGCGGCAGCAGGTGGAAACCGTGGTGGCGGTGCCACAGGTGGACCTCCGGCCGGAGTAATGATGGGTGGAGGCGGCCGAGGTATGGGCGGCGGAATGGGCGGAATGTTCGGTGGCGGCGATGGCCGGAAGCCGTACAATCTCAACCTGAGCGTCAATTTCAATAACTTGTTAAATAATGTAAACTTTAACACGCCAGTTGGCAGCCTGAGTTCGGGCCGATTTGGGCAGTCGACGAATATCGCCGGCGGTTACGGTGGCTTTGGTGGCGGTGGCGGAACGGCCAACCGCCGAATCGAGCTCCAGGCACGTTTTAGCTGGTAAACCGATAGCCTGGCTAGTTTTTGAAGAAGAGAGGCAAATGCGTCAAAGTGTTTGCCTCTCTTTCGCCATCATTACATTGGTAATAGGACCGAAATTAAAAGTATGAAGTACACGATCATTTTTGTTTTCTTAGTGGCTTGCTCAACTACCTTATTTGGGCAACAGCCCGACTCCGACAAGACTGCATTGTCGGCGGTGGTTGTACCGGCGAGCGAAGAGGTAGCCGCAATGAATTTTGCGAAGTCTGCCGTTGCGGCCCACGGGGGTGAAAAACTTAGGGCGATGAAGTCACTTGTCGTCAGAGGTTCGCTTGATCTGAACGTTTTTAACCAGGCAACGCCGGCTACATTTGTTACCGCTATCTCGGGCGACAAATATTCGTTCATCATCAACAGCCCTCTACAGCCGCTGAAACAGGTATTTAACGGCACGGATACATATTCGTCGATTCAAGGATTTTCACTTCCCCCCGTTACGAGTCTCGGTTTTCCGGTATTACAACACATCGGCGACAAAGGATATGTCGTGTCGCCACTAGCAGGGGACAAGAAGAAGAAAAATGGCTTTAGAGTGACGACTCCGGAAGGATATTACACGGATTTCTTTCTAGATGAAAAAAATAGTCAGTTAAAAGGCTATGAGTCGAGCTATGAATTTCAAGGAAGATTGATCACCACGTCGGTTGAAATAGATAAGTCACTGTTGGTTGACGGTGTGTTGGTTCCGGAGAAATACTCGCAGAGATTTGATCTTGGCCAAATGACCGCCTATGCGGCGTTTAAGGCGAAACAGATCCTGGTAAATTCGAAGTTGGACGACGATGTTTTTGCGTTGGAAAAATAAGGAAACGCTATAAGGCGAACCGACTTGTCTTCCACCAGTCTATGGTTCGCCGCAGTCCTTCCTCAAGTCCCACCAACTCCTGATACCCGAGCCATTCAACGGCTCGAAGATTATCGGCCTGCGAATGTTTGACATCGCCTGTGCGCCCAAACCTATACTCCGCCGTTACATTAGGATTGTCCGTGATCGTTTTCAGGACGTCCAACAAATGGTTTAATGTAATGCGGTCGCCATTCGCAACGTTCAACGTTCGTCCGATACCGTCTGTCGCCTGACTTGCACGAATATTTGCATCCACAACATTTGCGACATAAGTAAAATCACGGGATTGTTCACCGTCGCCAAATATCACGGGCGTGGTTCCGCTCATCAAACAGTCGATAAAACGTGAAATAACGCCCGAGTACATTGATGAGGGATTTTGCCGCGGTCCGAAAACATTGAAGTATCGCAATGCCAAAGTCTCGAGTCCGTACACATTGTTAAATGATCGGCAATAAAGTTCGCCCGTGAGTTTTGCAACAGCATATGGCGAAAGCGGGTCGGGAGCCATAGTTTCCACCTTCGGCAATGTAGGTTGATCGCCGTAGGCTGAACTCGATGCAGCGTAAATGAAACGCTTAACGCCATTTTCCTTCGACGCTAAAAGCATATTAAATGTGCCGTCCACACACACACGATGCGTTTCTGCCGGGTTCTCGACCGATCTAGGGACGCTCGGCAATGCAGCCTGATGATAAACGATCTCAACGCCTTCTATCGCCTTGTTGACCAATTGGCTGTTGTTAATGTCACCTTGGACGAAATCAAAATCGCCGGCAATCTCATCAAGGTTCTCACGGCTGCCGGTCGAAAGGTCGTCGATGATAGTTACCTTGGCCCCCTGACGGATCAATTCGTCCACAAGGTTTGAACCAATAAAACCAGCACCGCCGGTGACCAATACTTTAGATGTTAAAGACATTTATATTACACGGCTGCCGACTTGCGACATCGGACCACAATCTTATCGGCCAACGCCGACATATTCAAAGCCCATTTCACGCATTTCCTTTGGCTCGTAAATATTGCGAAGGTCTGCGATCTTCGGTTCGACCAAAAGTGACTTCACGCGTTCCAGGTCGAGCGCCCGAAATTGATTCCATTCGGTAACTATCACCATCGCATCGGCTCCGGCAATAGCATCATATTCATCATTCGCATATTCAATGCCGGTAATAAAGTGAGTTGATTCTTCCATAGCGACCGGGTCAAATGCTTTGATCGATGCTCCGCGTTTGATCAGCTCAGATATGATCTCGATCGCTGGGGATTCGCGCATATCGTCCGTTTCAGGCTTGAACGATAAACCGAGTATTCCGATCTTCTTACCACTTAAGTTCCCGACGAGCTTTTCGATCTTGGGAATCATTGCATCGCGTTGACGTTCGTTAGCCTCGATCACGGCATCGACGATAAGCGTTTCTACGCCATATTGATCTGCAACGGTGGTCAAAGCTCTCGTATCTTTGGGGAAGCAAGACCCACCGTATCCGGGGCCCGGATGCAGAAACTTGCGTCCAATGCGATTGTCCATTCCCATTCCACGGGCAACATCGTGAACGTCGCAACCGATCGCATCACAAAGATTCGCCACCTCGTTAATAAATGTGATCTTGGTCGCCAAAAATGCGTTTGCAGCATATTTGATCAGCTCGGCGGCCTCTAGCGAAGTGATGACTATCGGTGTTTCGATCAGAAAAAGTGGGCGATAAAGTTCTTTCATTACCTCGATCGCCCGGTCTTCGTTGCTTCCGATCACCACTCGATCGGGACGCATAAAGTCTGTGATCGCGGCCCCTTCACGGAGAAACTCCGGATTCGACGCAACTCCAAATTCAGTTTCGATTTTAATGTTTTCCTGAATGAAATCCCGTAACCATTTGCCGGTGCCAACCGGGACCGTCGATTTGGTAACAAGCACCTTGTAGTCGTTCATCGACTCAGCAACGTCCTTGGCCGCCTGACGATAATAACTCATATCGGGCGTCCCATCGGCCTGAGGCGGCGTCCCCACTGCCAGGAAGACGACCTGTGCCCGTTCCACAGCGGATTTGATATCAGTCGTAAAATGCAACCGACCGGCCTCTACGTTTTTCTTGACGATGGCATCCAGGCCCGGTTCATAAATAGGTATTATGCCGTTGTTAAGCTTTTCGATCTTTGAGGTATCAACATCGACACAAATGACATCGGTTCCAAATTCGGCAAAACACGCACCGGATACCAAACCGACATAACCTGTTCCAATAACTGCAATATGCATAACTATTAAAGTATTAGCTTGTTAAAAAAATCACAATATATAAAAAAAGATTGCGGGCCACGTAAGTTACATGACCCGCAAAACAAAGAGAACGTTTGTCCAACAATTAACGCGTCGGGCTTACGATGATCGTGCCGCCGCCGAGAGTTGTGTCATTCCTCTGCGTACCGAGGAATACTGCCGCACCGGCAACACCGGCAGCGACTAAGATCAACCAGGGCCATCCTGCGATAGCAACGCTGGGGGCTGAGCCCGGACGGAGGCAAGGTTTGCAACCGGTCTGCTCAACATTACCGGCAGTCGCTGTCGATCCAGCAGAAACTTGCTTGTCAGTCGAACCTTCACGCATAGTGACGATTCCGGAGGACGTGTCGACGTGAGTGTGCGAACACTCAACTTCGATTGCAAAGCTATCAGCCTGACCGGCATCGGCCATGATCGTCGCATTCTTGGTCGCAATCGTTGTCGCGACGCCTGCCGCATTAGAAACGCGGTATTTTCCTTCAGACAAGGTGCCGACGATGCTTGATTCTGAAAACGTCAAAGTCAGGCTCGAATTCGCAAGAACTTCGATCCGACCCGTTTTGCCCAAGCTAACAACCGCACTCGAGTCAGCACCGGTTGCTATCGTGCTTCCCGACAGGACAGTTGAATTGGAAACCGCGGCTTGGCCATTTACGGTAACCTGTCCGGACACGGTGAGCTCACCGCCCATATTGACGGGCACAGCGAAGGCCACAGACGAATACACACACCAAACAGCCGCTACGGTGACCGTTGTAATAAATTTACGAAGACTATTTTTGCCGAACATTTGAGTTAAAATCCTCCTGAATCAATCCTATCAAATAGATAATAAGCTTAGCCGCCACAAATGATTGTCGCGGCGGCTAAGTACAATTAAGATTTAACGGTTGGGGCTAACGACCGTTGTTCCGCCACCAAGCGAGATATCGTTACCACCCTGCGATGCTGCCCAGATGATGCCAACAGCGGCTCCACCCATTACCAAAGCCCACGGCCACCATGTGGCAGCACTATCACACTCTTCTTTGCCGTCTTTGTCAGCGTCGATACATTTGCCCGAAGCATCTTTGTAATCGTCAGCCGAGCGGCCGGCCTGAGCTGAGGCTCTTTCGCCCGCATTTAGAGCTAGGCTTGTGCCGGCCACATTCACGTTCAATGCATCCACAGCACGGAGAACTGTAAGCGAACCCGCGGTAAGGTCGATCGTCGCAGACTTGTCGTCAAACGAAACTATCGCAACGCTGTTCGGTGCAAGGTCGATCGCTCCGGCTACGCCGAAGTTGATCACCGCACTCGAATTGTTCGGGGTCGAGACCGTGCTGGCCGAGAATATTGTACGGCCGCTTTGGGCAACTTCACCGTTTACCAAGGCAGATTCACTGCCATTGACGATAATTTCACCAGTAATTTTTTCAGTATTTGCCAACGCTACCATCGAGTAGGTCGCGAGCATTGCAATCATCAAACACGACGATGTCGCCTTTCGAATCCACAGTTTACTATTCATAGTTCTCCTCTTGTATCGCTTCAATTCAATAAAATCAAAAAACAAACCTTTCAATCTTTTACACGAGTTAGAGCCCAATGTCAATAAAAACAACACGTTCAGTGCCAATACTGAATTAAAAAAACGTTGTTCATACTTATGGCTTAGCTAAGATTTGCCTCATACTTATAACATATTTCCAAACTGATTCAAATGGAAAAGTATATAAAATGACCCGCGTGAAGTTTTTTTTGAGGAACGGCTATTTGATAGTGGTGGCGATCGGTCACGGGCCAGTCGGCCTATGTCCGAATTCGGCGCGTTGCCGAACGGTGTTTTTTTTGGTTTAATTTGCACAGCCCGGCATTTCATCTGGAGATAAGCCTGAATAATAATGACCAGAATAAGACCTTTGCTTCTACTATTAGTCACCTGTTTTGCGATTTCCTGCTCGAATGGGCCTAAGGAAAAGAGGATCAAGATCGGTTTTGCTATGGCTACCGTGAAAGAGGAGAGATGGCAGCGTGACCGCGATGCCTTCGAGGCGCAGTGCAAGAAAATGAATGTCGATTGTGTTATCACAGTGGCTGATAATAGTCCTGACCGACAGGCAAATGATGTCGATAACTTACTAACACAGAAAGTTGACGTCCTTGTCATTGCTCCGCAAGATGCTACTCAAGCTGCATCGATGGTCGATAAGGCAAAAATGCAGGGCGTGCCGGTAATCAGCTACGACCGGCTTATAAATTCAGATAAGATCGACCTGTATATCTCGCACCAGGTGCCCATAATCGGGCGTAAGATTGCCGAATATGCACTTCAAAAGGTCCCGAAAGGTAATTATGTAATAGTAAACGGTGCCTCTACTGATAATAACGCTCACATAATGAACAAGGAGTATTTGGCTGTGTTAAAGCCTGCCATCGACAGGGGCGATGTTGTTATTAAGAGCGAACAGTTTATTCCGGATTGGAAACCTGAACTTGCGCTTAATTTTGCCGAAAACGCACTGACCCAAAATAATGACGACATTCAGGCATTTATCGTCTCAAACGATGGAATGGCTGGCGGCGTAGTGAATGCTCTAACTAAAAAGGGGCTGGCGGGCAAGATCGTCGTGACAGGACAGGACGCTGATAAGCGTGCCCTTCAGAGCATTGCCGAAGGAAAGCAGTCAATGACGGTTTATAAGCCAATTATTCCACTCGCTGACGCCGCGGTGGAAGCGGCGATAAAACTTGCGAAAAAGGAAAAGTTAAACACAACACCGTTTAAGAAGGACGATGAGTCAAAAGAGGTTCCAGCAATTCTGCTTGAGGTCGTAACGGTCGACAAGGGTAATCTGATGGAGACCGTGATCAAGGATGGCTACGCAAAATATGAAGATGTCTTTCTCAACGTCCCCGAAATCGATCGGCCAAAGAAATAGCCGTTATTAGTAACCTCCACAACATGAATAGAATCGCTTTGGCACTAGATCTGGGCGGCACAAATCTACGTTTGGCCGCCGTTGGTGAAGATGGCACCATTTATTCCCGTTCACGAGCGGAGACCCCGAAAGGGTCTTCCGGCAATGACGTCATTGATCTGATAATCCACTTGGCTGAAAATTGCCGAAGCGGGCTCGAAGACCCTTCCGCGGTCTGTGCGATCGCTGCCGCAGTACCCGCGACGATCAATATAGACGAGGGTATATTGAACAAACTACCAAATCTCCGATGCCTCGAAGGTGTTCCGCTCCGCGACATTTTGTCCAACCGGCTCGGGGTGGATGCTGTCCTCGAAAATGATGCGACGGCCGCCGCAATCGGTGAAAACTGGCTCGGAGCGTCACGCGATGTCGATACATCGATCTGCGTGACTCTCGGAACAGGTGTTGGCGGTGGGCTAATGATAAACGGAAAGCCGTATCGGGGGAAAGATGGCACCGCCGGGGAAGTCGGTCATATTTGTGTCGAACCGGACGGGCACCCCTGCGGTTGTGGAAGCCGCGGATGTGTCGAGCAGTATGCATCTGCAACCGCCGTTATACGGATGGCGAGAGAAGCAGGGTTGGATGTGTCGACATCGTCGGATGTTTACAACTGGGCGAAACGCGGTAACGAAGAGGCGGTTGATGTGTTTACAGCGATGGGGACATATTTGGGGATCGGGTTGGCAGGCCTTGTGAATGTTCTAAATCCCGAAATGATAGTGATCGGCGGCGGTGTTTCGGCCGCGTGGGAACTATTTGCCGGTGATGTGCGACGTGAGGTAGATGAACGGTCATTTCCGGAACCGGCGAAGCGTGTTAAAATCGTGGGGGCAGAATTGGGGGACGATGCCGGAATACTCGGTGCGGCACGAGCGGTCTTTGCCTTGATAAGCAAATAACTTTAAGGCGGTAATGTCCTTAAAGTTTAGGGAGAATATTATGGACGCATTTCACAAAATACTTGTACGTATTTATGAGATTACCGGCGGACGTGATTCGGTCGACGTGGATATGGTCGAACTGACCAAAAAGGAAGGATATTTCCCGAGTATTGACAGCATTACCGAGATGCTAAAAAGCGAAAGTTGGGTGACGGAATCGCGGCCGAACACCGTTAGGATCACACACTGGGGGGTGGCGGAGGCCAAGAGGTCGCACACTGCACGCCCGGATGCCGCCCGATCGGTCGAACGGGATGCTAAGAAATTGCACTCGGAATCCCGCGATCTGGGAGTATTTATTGAGGAGTTTATTGCGGATCCATCAAAGTTGCGATTTGCCTCGGTTTCAAAGAAGTTTGGCGAGATGGAACGACTGGTAGCCAGTATCGGGGACACACTATAGGTTTTTAGTTTGCAATAATGTGCATTTTCCTTATATACTAGTCGTTTGCCGCGATGCGTAGTATCTGAGCGTATCAAGTGGGTCTCGTGCCCACTTTTTATTTTGGGTTGAAAATGGTAGCAAAACAGCCTTTTACCGGGCGAATCAATGAAGCAGCACTCGAGGTGGCAAATATATGCGGCGTCGAATTTGTGCATGCTGAAGTTGTAGGGTCTAAGAATGACTCGCTCATACGTATCTACATTGACAGACCACAAGGCGTGTCGATCGACGACTGTGCTCAGTTCTCATCAGCAATTGAAGAGATATTTGATGCGGAGGACCTCATACCCTTTGCGTATGTCTTGGAGGTGTCGTCACCCGGCATCGAGCGCCAACTTTATTCGCTTTCTGACTTTGTACGATTTACCGGCGAAATGGCGAAAGTAAAGCTCTCGACGGAGATCTCGGGGCAGAAGAATTTTGTCGGTGTGATCGTGGCCGTCGAAGATGACGTTATCACCTTCGACGACCGCACTTGCGGAAAGGTCACGATACCATTCGAATCGGTTGTGAAGGCAAATCTGAAGATCGATCTTGGTAAGGAATTGAAAGGGCGCTAGGTATAGTTTATTAAAGCTTTTGGGGCGACATAGTTTCGCCGGGCAGATCGAAAGTTATGACATCATCCATCGGACAGAGTATTGAGATCTTGTGCAACGAGCAGGGGCTCGATCGCGATATGGTCATCGAAGCTATGAAGGAGGCGGTAAAGGCGGCCGCCCGAAAGCAGTTTCGTGGACACGACAAGACCGGCGAAGGGATCCAGGTCGACTGGAATAATGAAGAGGGAATGATCGAGATCTCGGCGCAAAAGACTGTGGTTCACGACGTTGAGAATCCATCAGAAGAACTGTCGCTTGAGGAAGCTCAGGAGCTAGCGGGCGACGATGTCGAGATCGGCGATTCACTTTTGATCCCACTGCCGAACGAAGAAATGGGCCGAATCGCGGCTCAGACCGCCAAGCAGATTTTAGTTCAAAAAGTCCGTGAAGCGATCCGCGAAAAGGTCTATGACGAGTATGTCGACCGTAAGGGTGAATTGATCAACGGAACGGTCAAACGATTTGAGCGTGGCGATATGATCATTGATCTCGGCAACAATCTCGAGGCATATGTACCCCGAGCCGAGCAATCTCGTGGTGAGATGTGGAACCAAGGTGAACGCATACGGGTCGTGATCGCCGACGTGTCCAAGGACCAGAAAGGACAGCAGATCAAGGGCTCACGAGCTTCATCCGACTTGCTGAAACGTCTATTTGAAATGGAAGTGCCGGAAATCTACGACGAGACCGTAGTTATTAAATCGGCGGTTCGCGAACCCGGTGACCGAGCCAAGATCGCTGTTGCGTCGAATGAAAAGGACGTTGACCCGGTCGGGGCGTGCGTCGGTATGAAAGGCTCTCGCGTACAAGCTATCATCAAGGAACTCCGCGGCGAAAAAATCGATATAATTGAGTGGTCAGATGAGCCGTCGGTGTTTGCGGCCAACGCTCTTTCACCGGCAAAGGTGTCGCAAGTTCGCATCACCGATATCGGCAACCGACAAATGGAAGTAATCGTCGGCGAAGATCAGCTCAGTTTGGCGATCGGTAAGAAGGGCCAGAATGTGCGTTTGGCGGCAAGGCTTGTCGGTTGGGACATCAAGATAGTCAGTGAAGAGCTCCTCAAGAAGGAGATCGCCCTTAAGATGGGCAAGATGATGGCATCCGGTGAAGCCGTGCCGATCACTGCATTACAGGGAGTAACTGCATCGCAGGCGGACACGCTTTCTGAAAAAGGCATTTCGGATGTTGAGGCACTTGCGGGGGCATCCGTGGATGATCTTGTTGATTTCCTGGACGTGTCATTGGATGAAGCCGAGAGCATTCTCGCATCGGCTCAGTCGATCGTTGCGGCCAAGAACGGTAAGGTGGCAGACGCTGACGCTGAAGTTAACGTCTCGGTTGAAGAAGATATTGAAGTTCCGGACGAGCAGATTGATACAACCGGCGATTCCGATGGCGATTCTGAAAATGTGGTCGACGAGACCGTTTAGATGAAAGTTCAGTGGCGTCCGTTGAATCGTTCGTGTTTGGTTTAAGACCGCTCATATAGAAGAGTTTTCTGTAAATGGCGGTTTAGGAAGAGACTTAATTAAATATGGCCATTCGAAAATCAGTTCGAATTTACGACCTGGCACGCGAGTTAAAGCAAGATACAAAACGCGTGATGGAAGATCTGCGCCGCGCCGGTGCCGATGTCAGTGTGGCGTCAAATTCGGTTAGCGCCGAATTTGCGGAAAAGGTTCGAAACAAGTACTTTCCAAAAACTGAAACAGCCCCCAAACGTGCCATCAAGGTCATCAAGGCAAAGAAAGACGATGTTGCTCCGGCCGAAGGCTCGGAAATTGTCGAACTAGACGAACCGGTCATAGAGAAACACGAAGCCGAGCAACTGCCAGCGATCGAAGTTGTGTCGGAACCCACGATCGAGGTGGAAGTTGAAACCCCGATAACGGTAACTGAACCGGTCCCTAGTGACTTGGTTGAAGTTGCCAAACCCTCCGATACGGGTAAATCGATAAAAGTCAAGAAACTGGTGGTCTCAAAGATCAAACCGGTGGAGGTAGTGGTTGAACCGGAAATGCCGGTCGCAGTCGAAGTGCCCCCCACAGAAACGGCGCCGATCGAAATTTCGATCGACGAACCGGAGATCCCGGCAGTTGTAGAAACAACTCCGCTCGAGGCTACTTTGGAGCCAGAGCCCGAAGTTGAAACTCCCAAGGTCGTCAAGCCGGGGGGAACTACTGTTAAGACACTTACGCTGACGAAATCAGCTATTGAAAAGGGAATCAAGCCTGGGGACAAATTGGTAAGTGATTCTCCGACCAAGACAGGAAGATTGCTAGGTGATCAAAAGCCGCAAATCGATCCTCGGACGGGTCGTCCGCAATTCCGCGGCACGCCGGGTGAGACCGCAGCCCCGCAAATGACCTATACGCCTCCGGCCGACAATCGTCGTCGACCAGGTCGGGGCGGTAGTGGCCGAAAAGGCAAAGATGATAGAAGCGGCCGGTTTGCTGAACGTGACCAGGACGCTCCACGTCAACGTTCGATCGAAGAGCGAATTCTTGATCAGGTCGGTGGCGGAGAAAAGGCGGAGATCCGTACGGTACGCCTCACAGACGGGGCAACGGTTCGCGAGTTTGCCGAGGCTCTCGGCATAACGCCGCGCGATATTGTCCAACTTCTGATCAAGCGCGGGGTGTTCGCGACGCTTAATCAGCCGATCGGCGAGAAGATGGCAATCGAGATGGCTCTTGAATACGGGTTCGATATGAGCTTTGTGCCATTTGAGGAAATGGTGATCGAACAGGAATTCGAAGAACTCATCGCTTCAGATGCGGACGATGTGGAACTGCCGCGTGCTCCGGTTATTACAGTAATGGGCCACGTCGATCACGGTAAAACTTCGCTGCTCGACGTAATACGATCCGAAAACGTCGCTGAGGGAGAGGCTGGCGGTATTACCCAGCACATTGGAGCCTACAGCGTTATGGTGCCGAACTCGGATGATCCGGATAATCCGCGCAGGGTCGTTTTTCTCGATACGCCGGGTCACGAAGCATTTACAATGATGCGAGCTCGTGGTGCAAAGGCTACTGATATAGTAATTTTGGTAGTTGCTGCCGATGACGGGGTGATGCCGCAAACAATCGAAGCCGTTGAGCACTCCAAGGCTGCCGGTGTTCCGATCATTGTCGCGATAAATAAGATCGACAAGCCCGATGCAAATCCTGATAAGGTGAAGCAGGGACTCGCTGGGCTCGGATTACAGCCCACGGATTGGGGCGGCGATACGGAAATGGTTCCAGTTTCGGCGAAAAAGCGCGAAAATCTGGATACGTTGCTCGAAACAGTTTTACTACAATCGGATATTTTGGCTCTTACGGCTAGTCCGACACGGCGAGCGTCCGGAGTTGTGCTTGAAGCAAAACTCGATAAGGGGCGCGGTGCTGTCGCAACTGCGTTAGTTCAACAGGGAACGATGCGCGTCGGTGATCCCTTTATCGTCGGACAGTTTTACGGCAAGGTCAGGGCGATGTTCTCCGATCGGGGTGAATCCGTAACGGAAGCAGGTCCGGCAACGCCAGTCGAGATTCTCGGACTTCAAGGCGTGCCGCAGGCGGGTGACACTTTCCAGGTCGTCTCTGACATCGATCGGGCTCAAACGATAGCCGGCCAGCGTCAGATGCATGCTAGACAAGCCGCGATGCTCAAGACCACCAAACGTGGAATTGAATCGCTTGGTCAGGCTGAGGTCAAGGAACTTCTGGTTATCCTCAAGGCGGACGTACAGGGTTCGGTCGAGGTGCTGAAGGGAACACTTGAGAAGCTTTCGACTGAAAAGGTGAAGGTTCGGGTGATCCGTGCAGGAGTTGGAGCGATCGCCGAATCAGACGTTTTGTTGGCTTCGGCAACTCAGGCAGATGATGCGTCCACTGCGGTCGTGATCATTGGATTTAATGTCCGGCCGGAGGCTCGAGTGGGCGATATTGCAAAGCACGAGGATGTGGATATCCGCCTTCACTCGATCATTTACAAGGTCGAAGAAGAGATCACGGCTGCAATGATCGGTATGCTTGACGCCATCGAGAAGGAAGTCATTCTTGGTAAGGCTCAGATATCAGAGACATTCAAGGTATCAAAAATTGGTACGATCGCAGGTTGCCGCGTTATCGATGGCGTTATTCGTCGGCAAGCTAAGGCCCGTCTTATCAGAGATGGGGTGGTTGTATGGCAAGGTGATATCGCAACGTTGAAACGATTTAAGGACGACGTCAATGAGGTCAGGAATGGCTTTGAATGCGGTATCAGCCTAGTCAATTTTAACGATTTGAAGATCGACGATCAGATCGAGGCCTTCACGATCGAAAGGATCGCCGCCACGGAGTTGTAAGTATAATGCGACGCCCCGAGAGATTTGCCGAAGCTCTGCGCGAAGAGATTGCAGAGGTCGTCGGATTTGAATTGGACGACCCAAGAGTCACTTCAGTTACCGTAACGGAAGTTGTCGTGGCGGATGATATGCGTGATGCAAAGGTTTTTGCTTTCATCCAGGGAACTGAGGCAGAAGTTCAAGAAGCTTTGAAAACGCTACGAAGGGCGGCGACGTTCGTTCGACAACAAGTTGCGATGAATCTTAATCTCCGACACGCTCCGCATTTGCATTTTATCAGAGACACGGCCGAGGAGAATGCCTCGCGTGTTAATCAGATCTTGCAAGATCTGACCCTGAAGGGCGAAATTAAAAAGGATCATAGTGAATAACTGTGACTAATAGATCTTAAGCCGAAGAACTTAAAACTCGGTCTATCATCTGTTGGTAGCAAGTAATCGCTTCGTACTAAGTGCTAAGTCAAGTAGTAGAGTTAATTGAAAACAAACGTGAGTTTGCAATAACGACACACATCAAACCGGACGGCGATGGTGTGGGTTCATCACTCGGACTTTATTGGTTATTGATCTCACTTGGGAAGCAAGCCGAAGTGATCGTCCACGGAGAAGTGCCTTCGGCATATCGGAGTTTGCCCGGTGCCGATAAGATCCGAGATGTACGAACAATCACCTCGACCTACGATGCAGTCTTTGTCATTGAGTGCTCTGATATACATCGCCCCGGGATCGCCGGACTTGAAACCCAATTCACAGTTAACATAGACCATCATTCTACTAGCGACCATTTCGGAACGGTCAATTGGATCGATTCGACCGCATCTGCCGTAGGAGAGATGATCTACAATCTTTGCAAGGCAATAGGTGGTCGCATCACAAGGGAGATAGCCGAATGTGTATATTTGGCTCTAGTAACTGATACCGGATCATTCCACTTTTCCAACACATCGGACAGGACTCTAAAGGTCGCGTCAGAGCTGATAAAAGCGGGTGCGAAACCTGCGAAGATCGGAGAGGCGGTGTACGCCAATTACCCTTGGTCGCGTATCGAACTGATGCGCCGTGTCTTAGATACGGTAAGACGTGATACGACCGGAAGGATTGCGACGATGCGGCAGACGATCGAAATGAAGGACTCGGCCGAAGCCGTCGATGGTGACAACAACGGCTTCGTCAATATCCCGCTTGCCGCAAAGGAAGTACTTGCCGCAGTCTATATGCGTGAGGTCGGAAAGGGAGAGTATCGAGTTAGCCTCCGTTCAAAGGGCGATATTAATATTGCACGTGTCGCCGAACGATTCGGCGGCGGCGGTCACAAAAATGCCGCCGGGCTTAGAATCGTCGGTAATTGGGACGAGAAGGAATTAGAGATCGTTGAGGCAGTGAGGCTCGCGATCGAATCGACCGAGGCCGATGTTTCTGCAAACGGGTCAAACGGTCAAATTCGGGAATAGTCCAGGTTTATTGATACGCAGGGCAGTACTTGAGGTTGTGCGGATAGGGTTGCCGCGACACGCAAGTACTGCCATAATTTTTTTATGGCAGAATCGAAAGAAAAGCGATATAAATGGCGTCGTGACGATTACCGGGAGAATACAAAAGGATTGTTGATGCTCAATACCGGTGATGGTAAAGGTAAAACAACTGCTGCCATCGGTGTGCTGGTCCGTGCCGCTGGCCGTGAAATGAAATGTTGTATGATCCAATTTATGAAATCGCGTTCGGATAGATATGGCGAACACGAGTCGTTCGGAAAGCTTGGGATCGAAGTTCATACAATGGGAGACGGATTTACCTGGGACACCCAAGACAAATCACAGGACATCAAGACTTCTTTGGAAACGTGGGCACTTTGCGTCGACAAAATGCGGAACGGTGACTACGACCTTTTGGTATTTGACGAACTCCTTTACGTATTGAGCTATGGGTTCATAGAAATTGATGCGGTGATCGCAGAAATTAGATCGATCCGGGCCCTACAACCACATTTGCACCTTATCCTGACCGGCCGTAACGTAGAAAATGCATTGA
>Ga0154020_10002495_pt1 | contig 22416 bp, 14 predicted proteins | sample Klosneuvirus_201_FD_109709 | JGI IMG/M metagenome (GOLD analysis project Ga0154020, IMG submission 109709) | Active sludge microbial communities from wastewater, Klosterneuburg, Austria - Klosneuvirus_20160825_MG | ecosystem: Engineered > WWTP > Aerobic digester > Activated sludge | place...
GCGGCGGGCGGGTCGAGGTCGGTGGTGGCGATGGCCATGGCGATAGGGGCGCGGTTCCGAGGAGGGAAGTGTCGAGGTCGATGCCGTCGCCCTGGGCCGGTTCTCCCACGCTGACGCAAGGCGACGACACTCCTGGTTCGCACCCCGCGGAGTGGTCACGCCCGGCGCGGGCCCTGCCGGCGCGGCACGCGTCCTGCTATCGCCGCGCGCCATGAGCGCCCTCCGCACCCTGTCGATCCTCGCCGCCCTCCCCGTCGTGCTGGTCGCCTCTGCGGCCAGCGCGGCCAGCTTCGAAGTCACCCTGCGCCCGGCCTACGGCGGCGCGGGAGACGCCTCGCCCACGGTCTACGAACCCTCGGGGCTCGTGAAGCTCACCGACCCCGACGCCCTCTACAACCAGACCCTCAAGCCCTACGGCGCCGGGCTCAACCTGCAGGCCTACCTCGGCGTGCGCGTCTCGAGCTGGGTGTCGGTCGGCTTCATGGGTGGCTGGCGCTCGAACTCGGCCACGTCCGATCAGGCCCACGACGGCCTCGCCCGCTCGGCGCTCATGGCGGGGCCCTACCTCCGCGTCTACGTCCCGATCGTCCCGGTGATCGAGCCCTGGCTCGGGCTCGGTGTCTCCTACGTCCACGACCTCCAGACCTGGAAGGGCTCCGTCGCCACCACCGGCGGATCGCGTGTGGTCGATCAGACGCTCGAGCACCACGGCGTGGCCGTCCCCATCACCGTCGGCGCCGACTACAAGATCCTCCCCATGCTCGCCGCAGGGCTCTCCTTCCAGTACGCGCCGGTCTTCGGCGTCGGTGGCTGCTACAAGGCGGAAGGTGGGGGCATCGCGTCCACGAGCTTCTGCACCGACGAGGCGGCCGACAAGAAGATCACCGCCTCCAAGGGCTACGGCATGTGGTCCCTCGGCCTGAACCTGCGCCTCACGGTCCCGCCGACCTGACCCGCGGGCCTGACCCGACGGATCCGCCGGTTTTGCCAGCGATCTCGCTCGCTCGCGTCGAACGTGACCTTTGTGTGTTCGTGCTGATACGTTCGCTCCCCACCGAATGAGCACGAAGGTCCTCGTCTTCGAGCACGACGCCAACTTCGCCTCCGAGCTGCGCCGAGAGCTCACCCGCATGGGCTGCCACGTCACCGTCGTCGACGACGGCAACGCGGGGCTCGCGCAAGCCGCCTCGGAGCGGCCCGATCTCATCCTGTTGTCCATCGAGCTGCCGCGCATGAACGGCTTCTCGGTGTGCAACAAGCTGAAGAAAGATCCGGGCCTCAAGGACGTCCCGCTCCTCATCATGTCGAGCGAGTCGTCCGAGGAGACGTTCGAGCAGCACAAGAAGCTGCGCACGCGCGCCGAGGACTACGTGCACAAGCCGATCGCGTTCGGCGAGCTCCTGCAGCACATGCAGGCGCTGCTCCCGAGCCTCGGCGGCGGTGGTCCGGCCTCGGGCGGCGAGGACATCCTCATCGAGGAGGAGATCGTCGTCGGAGATCTCGACGACGAGAACGACATGACCCAGGTCGGGCAGCTGCCCTCGGCCGTGCGCGAGCAGTTCGCCGCGCGCACCCGCCGCGACGCGCCGCGCCCCATGGAGACCGACGCGGAGATGGACGCCTTCGCGGACGCCGCGTTCGACAACCTGCTCGGCGGGGACGCCCCCGCCGCGAAGAAGAAGTCGGCGGCGCCGGTCAAGGCCAAGACCCCGCCGCCTCCTGCCCCGGTCGCAGCGGCGCCGGTGCGTGACGACGCGGAGATCGAGCGTCTGCGCGGCATCGCCGCCGCCCTCGAGGCAGAGCTCGCCGCCGCGAAGGCCGAGGCGCAGCGCCGCGGGAGCGAGGCCGAGGCCGAGCACGCCCGCGTCGCCACCCTCGAGGCCGACCTCGCCGACGCGCGCTCCGGCGCCCGGGACGGCTCCGTGCAAGAGGACGCGCGTCGCCTCGCGGAGGCCACCGTCGAGGAGCTGCGCGCCGCGCTCGACGCACAGAAGGCCGCCGCCGCGAGCGAGGCCGCGCGCCTCGCCGCCGAGCTCGACGCCGCGCGCAACGCCGCGTCGGCCAAGCCCGACGACAGCGAGCTGCAGGCCGCTGCGCAGCGCATCTCGCTGCTCGAAGAAGAGACCCAGCGCCTCCAGAAGGACCTCGCCGCCGCCAAGCGTCCGGCCTCCGTCGTCCCGCCCGCCGCCGGTGCGCGGCCCGCGGGCGTCTCCACGCGCGACTTCCTCGAGCTGCGCGAGACGCTCAACAAGAAGGACAAGGAGATCCTCGGCCTCAAGGATCAGATCAACGCCCACGAGAAGGGCGTGCTCGATCTCAAGGACAAGCTGTTCGCGCTCGAGCGGACCAACGTGGAGCTCGACGAGAAGAGCACCGACCAGGCCCGCCAGATCACCGAGCTCACCAAGACCGTCTCGGTGCTCGAGGGTGACAAGGAGCTCGCGAGCAAGCGGGCCGACGACTACAGCAAGCGCTTCGAGCGCGCCAAGGCGGAGGGTGAGGAGCTCGAGAAACTCCTCGCCGAGGAGCGCAAGTCCCTCGAGGCCGAGAAGTCCGCGCGCGCCGCCGAGGCGACCGCCGCCGCCGCGGCCGTCGCCACCGCCCTCGAGAACGCCGCCAGGGAGCAGGCCGACGCCATCGCCGAGCAGGCGCGTACGCTCGGAGAAGAGCGCGACAAGAAGGTGAGCGAGCTCGAGGCGGCCCACGCCGCCGCGCTCGCCGCCGCCAGGGACGACGCCGACCGACGCGTCTCGACCGCCGAGGCCGAGAAGAAGGCGGCCCTCGAGGCGGCCGTGGCCGAGCAGGAGCAGGCACTCGCCCGCGCGAAGACCGAGCGCGACGAGGCGATCGCTGCGCTCGAGACCGACAAGAGGCAGGCGATCGAGGCCGCAGAGAAGGCCAAGACCGACGCCGTCGAGGCCGCACAGAACGAGAAGCGCGAGGCCGTCGAGGCCGCGGAGAAGGCCAAGGCCGAGGCTGTCGAGGCCGCGCAGAACGAGAAGCGCGAAGCCATCGAGGCGGCAGAGGCTGACAAGAAGCAGGCGATCGAGGCCGCAGAGAAGGCCAAGACCGACGCCGTCGAGGCCGCACAGAACGAGAAGCGCGAGGCCGTCGAGGCCGCACAGAACGAGAAGCGCGAGGCCATCGAGGCCGCAGAGGCTGACAAGAAGCAGGCGATCGAGGCCGCAGAGAAGGCCAAGACCGACGCCGTCGAGGCCGCGCAGAACGAGAAGCGCGAGGCCATCGAGGCCGCCGAGAAGGCCAAGACCGAGGCCATCGAGGCGAACGAGCGTGAGAAGGCCAAGGCCCTCGAGCAAGCCGAGAACGAGAAGTTCGACGGCATCGCCGCCGCAGAGGCCGACAAGAAGCGGGCGATCGAGGCCGCCGAGGCCGACAAGAAGCAGGCGATCGAGGCCGCCGAGGCCGACAAGAAGCAGGCGGTCGAGGCCGCCGAGGCCGACAAGAAGCAGGCGATCGAGGCCGCCGAGAAGGCGAAGAGCGAGGCCGTCGCCGCCGCCGAGGCCGCGCGGGACGAGGCCGTCGCCCAGGCCGGCGAGGAGCGCCGCGCCGCGGTCGAGCGCGCCGAGGCCGAGAAGAAGCAGGCGATCGAGGAGACCGAGGCGCGGCGAGCGTCCGAGGTCGGCACGCGCGACGAGCGCATCGCCACCCTGGAGAACGAGCTCTCGAGCGAGAAGGCCCACGCGGCCAGCCTGGAGTCGTCTCTCCGGGGGAAGGTCTCCGAGCTCGAGCGTGAGGTCGAGGCACTCCGCCGCCGCCTGGACGACACCAGCGGTCGCCTCGGCCGTGCCGAGGAGAAGTGGACCGCCGACCGGGCCTCCCTCGAAAAGGCCAAGGACGCCCTCGCCGAGGTCCTCACCCGGCTGGAAGAGCCCGAAACCCGTAACTTCTGAGGTTATTCCCACCTTTCGCGAGAGGGGGTGGGGCAAAACGCGGGTTTGCGAGGGCGGCTGCGAAGCGTTACCGTTTTCCTGTGCGTCTCCGCGACTCCCACATCCCCGTGATCCTGTGGGTGTGCGCGGCCGCGGTCATCCACCTCGCCACGGGCGAGCAAGCGGAGCGCATGGTCACGTTGCGCGAGAGCGAGCTCAAGCTCCGGTCCGCGGCGCGCGACGTCGCCGATCCCGATCCCGGTCCCACGGTGATCGACTTCACGCTCGGCAGCACCGAGACCCCACCCGCGGCGGAGCCCCCGAAGGTGGACGAGGCCGAGCCCGACACGGCCAAGGAGCAGCCGGCCCCGGACGACAAGCAGAAGCCGGATCCCACGCTCGACAAGAAGAAGGACCCGAAGAAGGATCCTCCGCCGAAGCCGCCCGAGCCGAAGAAGCCACTCCCGCCGCCGCCGCCACCGCTGCTCGCCAAGGCCGATCCGCCGCCCCCGCCGCTGCCCGACAAGAAGGACGAGAAGAAGACCAGCGTCCAGCAGCACAACGACAAGGACGAGCAGCCGAACCCGGACGCCAAGCTCCAGGCCGACAAGAGCCACCACGTCAAACCCGGCGAGGAGACCCAGGCGACCATCACCTCGGTGATCGAGAACGCCAAGGATCCCACGCCGGGCACGCATCAGGGTCCGCCCGAGCTCAAGCCTGGAGACAGCGACAAGGACAAGATCGCGCACGACGCCGATCGCCCTGGGGCCGACGTCGCGCCGAACGTGGTGCCGACCGGCGCCGCGCCCGTGCCGGTGGTGAAGCCGCCACCCGAGGTCGCGAAGATCGGCAAGCCCAAGGGGGACGACAAGAAGCTCGATCCCAACCCCGACGGCAAGCCGAAGCAGGACAACGGCAAGGCTCCTGTCGCGGGCTCCGACGGCAAGGGCTCCAAGACCCCAGCGCCAGGCTCGCCCGACGTCCTCAAGGGTCCCGACGGCAGCTTCACGGTGCCCCCGGCCACGGCGGGTTCGGCCGTCGCCGCCAACCCCAAGAAGACCGCTCCCGGCACCGGCGACGGCAAGTCCAAGGTGCTGCCGCAGCTCGGCAAGGGCGGCGGGCCCAAGTGGGTCGGTGGCCTCGGCTTCGGCGCCAAGGGCGACAACGGCAAGCCCTCCATCGCGATCGACGAGAAGGTCCTGCAGGCCGCGGTCGGGATGGACGAGCTCGACAAGCTCAAGAAGGTCGAGGCCGCGACCAAGCTCTCGCAGCACAAGGGCTCGTGGAAGAGCGGTGATCTCGCCCACTGGAAGAGCGCGATCGAGAACTACGTCCCGTGGGTCAAGCCGGGCAACCAGACCAACCTCGGCACCTCGGCCGCGCCGTTCGCCACGTACCTCTCCAAGATCCACCTGCGCATCCACCCGATCTTCGGCGACCAGTTCATCGATTCGCTCAGCGATTTCCCGTCCAGCCACCCGCTCAACGACATGAAGCTGGTGACGCACATGGAGATCGTCCTCAAGCCCGACGGCACCATCCACCACCTCGGCATCGTCAAGCTCTCGGGCGTCACGATGTTCGACGTGGCCGCGCTCGACGCGGTGGAGCGCGCGGGCCCCTTCGGCAAGGCGCCCGAGGAGATCGTGAGCCCCGACGGCTACGTCTACCTGCACTGGGAGTTCCATCGCGACGACCAGCGCTGCTCCACGACCAACGCGCGCCCGTACAAGCTCAAGGAAGGCTCCACTCCCAAGGAGAAGGAAGAGCCCAAGGAGCAGCCCAAGACTCCGCCGCCGCCGCCCAGCGAAGAGAAGAAGCTCGGCGCCGCGCCCGCTCCCCCCAAGGGTTGAGCCCGCACCTGCGCGGGTGGCGAGTGCGAGCGGGTGCGAGCGCGCGCCCGCGGAACTGTCAGCGCTCGCTTACAAGTTCGTGGATTCCTCGGGTCGTCGCCGGTCGATTGTCAGCGCGCGACGACAATCGCGCGCGGCGACCGGACAGAGTGTTCGAAGCCGCGCCTTCGGGTGAATGTGGCGAGTGGACGCGTCGTCGTTACATTGCCGAAACCGTCAGCGCGTGTTGAAATCGTGTCGGAGCCGTCGCCAACCGAGATGTCGCCATCCGTAGAAGACCTGATCGCGCGTGTCCGCAGCTACCACCCGAGCGCGGACGCCGACCTGCTGCGCCGTGCCTGGGATTTCGGTGAGAAGGCCCACGAGGGGCAGAAGCGCAAGAGCGGCGACCCCTACTTCATCCACCCCGCGTCGGTCGCGCAGATCCTCACCGAGCTCAAGCTCGACACCGCCAGCATCTGCGCCGGCCTCCTGCACGACGTGGCCGAGGACACGCCGTTCGGCGTCGACGTCCTCGAGAAGGAGTTCGGCAAGGAGGTCGCCGAGCTCGTCGACGGCGTCACCAAGCTCGGCAACCTCACCTTCCAGTCGAAGGAGGACAAGCAGGCCGAGAACTTCCGCAAGATGCTCGTCGCCATGGCGCGCGACATCCGCGTGCTGGTGATCAAGCTCGGCGACCGGCTCGACAACATGCGCACCATGGACTCGATGAAGCCCGAGGCGCAGGAGCGCATCTCGCGCGAGACCATGGAGATCTACGGCCCGCTCGCCAACCGGCTCGGCATCAGCTGGATGAAGAGCGAGCTCGAGGACCTCGGCTTCCGCTACCTCGAGCCCGACATCTTCGCGGAGCTCGCCACCAAGGTCGACAAGTCGCGCACCGAGCAGGCCCAGTACATCAGCGACGTGTGCAAGCAGATCGAGGCGCGGCTCGCCGAGCACGGCTTCGCGGTGAAGGTCACCGGCCGCAGCAAGCACATCTACTCCATCTTCCGCAAGATGAAGGCGCAGCAGTGCGACTACGAGCAGGTCTACGACGTGCTCGCGTTCCGCGTGCTCACCGAGTCGGTCGCCGATTGCTACGCCGCGCTCGGCGTCATGCACAGCAAGTGGACCCCGGTGCCCGGCCGCTTCAAGGACTACGTCGCGCTGCCCAAGCCCAACATGTACCAGTCGCTCCACACGACGGTGATCGGGCCCAACCACGAGCGCATCGAGATCCAGATCCGCACCCACGAGATGCACCGCGTGGCCGAGCTCGGCATCGCCGCGCACTGGCGCTACAAGGAGCGCGGGCAGCAGGGCTCCGGCGTCATCGAAGAGGAGGCGAAGAAGTTCGCCTGGCTCCGCCAGCTCATGGAGTTCCAGAAGGAGCTCAAGGACCCGGCCGAGTTCATCGACTCGGTGAAGGTCGACCTGTTCCAGGAAGAGGTCTACGTCTTCACCCCCAAGGGCGAGGTCCGCGTGTTCCCGCGCGGCGCCACGCCGGTCGACTTCGCCTACGCGGTGCACACGCAGGTCGGCGACCACTGCACTGGCGCCCGTGTCAACGGCGCGATCGTCCCGCTCCGCTACAAGCTCCGCAACGGCGACGCGGTCGAGATCCTCACGAGCCCGAACCAGCAGCCGAGCAAGGACTGGCTCGACTTCGTCGTCACCTCCCGCGCGCGCGGCAAGATCCGCAACGTCGTGCGGCAGGAGGAGCGCGACCGCAGCAAGAACCTCGGCGAGGAGCTGCTCGAGCGCGAGCTGCACAAGAGCGGCATCAGCCTCTCCAAGCTCACCAAGAACGCCGTCGAGGTGCGGGTGCTCCTCGAGTCGCTCAAGATGTCGTCGCTCGACGAGCTCTACATCTCGCTCGGCTACGGCAAGACGAGCCCGCAACAGGTCATCGACGAGCTCGCGCCCAAGAGCGAGAGCGGCACGTTCCAGGCGGCGCCGGCCGCCGTGCGCGAAGGCCTCGTCGAGCGCGTGGTGCGGCGCATCACCGGCAAGGACGAGGGCGGCATCCGCCTCTCCGGCATCGACGACATCCTCGTGCGCTACGCGCGGTGTTGCAACCCGCTCCCGGGCGACGAGATCATGGGCTTCATCACCCGCGGTCGTGGCATCACCGTGCACCGCCGCGGGTGTGCCAAGGGCTTCGAGGCCGACCCGGACCGCCGCGTCGAGATCAGCTGGGACAGCAAGGCGAAGATCAACCGGCCGGTGCAGCTCAAGGTGGTCACGGCCAACCGCCCCGGCATCCTGGCCACGGTCGGCAGCACGTTCCACGGCATGAACGTGAACATCACCGAGGCCAACTGTCGCGCCGACCCCGACGGCCGCGCGGTGAACATGTTCACGTTCGAGATCGGCGACCTGAACCAGCTCAAGGGCGTGATGCGCGCGCTCACCAAGGTGCAGGGCGTCGTGAGCGTCGAGCGCATCTAGACCCCTGCGACACTCCGACACTGCCCTCCCTGACTCTGCCACCCCGTGAGCCCGTAAGTGACGTCGCGAAGGGGCGAAGCGCCGTAGCGGCGGCACGTAGGGCGAACAAAGAGACTGGGCTCAGATCCGCAGGCCGCCGCTGAGCTGGCCGGCGACGTCGCGGAACACGAACGAGCCCTCGGCGCGGAGCCAGAGCATGCGCGAGACGTCCCACTGGAACCCGAGGGTCACCGGGCTCGGGCGCCACCACTTGCGGATCTTCTCGCTGTCGAGCAGCGCGTAGAGGTTGGCGTCGAACTGCATGAACATCGAGACCTCGGCGAAGACCGGCGCGTGCATGCGCAGCGTGAGGGCGTCCATCGCCGCCTGCCGCGAGCCCTCCGCGAGGAAGCCGATGCGCACCGCGAAGGACAGCGCCATCGGACCGAACTCCTGGACCTCGAACAGGCGCACGTTGCCCCCGAACGAGAACTCGCCGCCGCCGGCGAAGCCGTCCCCGACGGGCAGGTAGCCGCGCACGGCCACGTGGGTGGTGAACGTGCGTCGCTCTCTCGGGTGGCTGCTCGCGGTGAGCCCGAGCAGGCGCGCGAGCCCGTACACGAGGAACTCGCCGACCACCCCGGCGTTCTCCTCGTAGGTGACGCCGACGAGGCTCGGGCGAGGCGCGCCGGCGCCGATCAGGAGCCCCGTGGTGCCACCGACCACGCCGATCTCGTGGCCCGGGGCGAAGAGCCGCCGCGTGCCCACCCCGTCGTCGGCGTGGACGACGCCCGGCACCGGCGACGCAGCGGCGAGCGCGACAGCGAGGGCGAGAGCGAGGCGCATGACCGGCGGGAGAACGAGGCCGCCCTCCCGACCTTACATGCTCAGGCCGGCGGCTTCTCGGCGCAGAAGCCACCGAGGCACCGCGCCCCGACGCCCTTGTTGCAGCAGTCGTCGTCCTTGTCGCACTTGTCGCCGTCCGCCGAGCAGGCGGGCTTGGTGGGCGTGCAGGTGCCCGTGGCCGCGCCCGCCTTCTTCTCGCAGAAGCCACCGCAGCAGTCGGAGCCCGCGCTGCACGTGGTGCCGTCGCTCTTGCACGGCTCGAGGGCCCAGAACCCGCTCATGTTGAGCGAGTTGCCGCCTGTGTACGTGAGCGCCTGTCCGGGCAAGCGGAACGCGGCGTGGCTCGGGTCCTTGCCGGGGGTGATCGTCGTGTCGATCGCCGCCACCCAGAGCTGCTTGACGTTGGTCGGGTCCGTCGGGCCGACGCCGTCGTAGGCGTTGCCGTAGCTGCGGCGGGTCGTGAAGACGATCCAGAAGTACCCACCGGCCGCGACCGGAGCGAAGTTGGGCTCGAAGTTCCACTGCGCGTCGCGCGAACCGGCGGCGAACGGGTATCCCGTGCCGTTCAGCTTGGCGAGGGCGATCTCGGGGAGCGAGTCGACCGCCGACGCCATGTAGAGGTCCGCGCGGTTGTTGTATTCGCACGCCGGCTTGCCCGGCAGGCAGTCGCCGCGCGTGTCGGCGTTCTTGCTCGCGCGCTGGTAGACGACCCAGTTGCCGTCGGGCGTGCCCGTCGGATACGCGATGGCGGGCAGCGAGGCCACGCCGCCCGAGGACACGAGCAGCTTGCGCGCCGAGAACTTGCGCGTGGGCTCGTCGAAGTCGAACGAGAACAGCGAGTTGGTGGTCTCGGGCTTGGCGAAGTCGACGAAGAAGAGCTTCTTCCCGGTGGGCGCGAACGTGGGATACCAGGTGGGGATGCCCTCGAGGCCGGTCCCAGGGATGGCCGAGCCGTCGGCGCTCGCGTAGAGGCCTCCGGTGCCGTTGCCGTGGGTGACGACGTACTTGCCGTTGGGGTTGATGCCGGCGAAGTGCCACGAGCGCCGCGCGGTCGTGGTGGCGGGAGCGAACGAGTAGCGGGGCGCGTTCTTGGCGAGGTCGTAGCTGCCGCCGAAGACGTCGCCGCCGCTGATGAGCGTGGAGCCGTCGGCGCTCACGCGGTGGCAGGTCATGGTGCAGTCGTGCGGACCGTCCTCGAGCGTGGCCGACTTGGGGAGCACCGCGGCGCTGAAGTCGTCCGGCGCGGCGGCGCCCGGCTTGATGCGCAGCACGCGGCCCTCGCGGTTGGACCAGTAGTAGATCGTGCCCTTCATGCTGGCGGGCGCGACCTTCCACGCGAGCTTGGTCACCACGGTGCTGACGCCGGCCGCGTAGCGCGAGACGGTGAGCGTGGCGCCGCCGCTCGTGGACTCGGTGAACTGCTGCCACGTCTTCTCGGGGAACGCCCAGCGCGAGGGCGTGGGCACCTTGGTGAAGCCCTCGTAGCTGAACGTGGCCGACTCGAGCGAGATGCGATAGCCGTCGCTCGCGAGGCCGTTGTTCCACATGAGCGTGGGGCCGGTGAGCCCGCGCGGGAACACGGTGTCGTCGTAGGGATAGGCCCACTTGATCGTGCCGTCGGCGGTGGTCGCCTTCTTGAGCCCGTCCTTGCTCGGGTCGTCGAGGGTCGCGTCGTCGAAGCGCACCTTGAGCTTCACGACGAGCGACGCCGACGCCGACTTGCCCTTGTACGTGGCCTTGATCGCGACGGTGCCGCCGAGGTTGCCGTTGGCGGTGAACGCGCCCGGCGCAATGTCGCCGATCGCGGGCTCGGTCGCGGACCAGGAGACGCCGTCGACGAGCTCCTCGGAGCTCCCGTCGGCGTGCTTTCCGAGCAGCTTGAAGGTGGCCTTGGCGGGCACGCCGGCGTCGACCTCGAGGGTCGCGGTGGCGGGATCGAGCACCAGCGAGGTGATCTCGGCCTTGTCGCCGTCGAGCACGAACCCGCCGTCGGCGAGGCCGTCCGCGCCGCCGTCCGTGCCCGGATCGAGCGGGTCTTCGCCGCCCGAGGCCGAGGAGCACGAGACCGCACCAGCGATGCCGCCGACGGCGACGATCGACCACAGGAGGAGTTGAGGGCGCATCGCCGCTCACCATCGCAAACCGATCGGCGTCGAGCAAGCGCGATGGAGGGGCTTTCTCGGCTGTCACGCGCGGGTTACGGGGCTCGTGGCTCTTCCTTGCCGGGTCGTCCCGTCGGGTGGCCTCGCGCCCGTCCATGCCGTACTCTGCGGCCATGCGCTTGGCTGCTCTCTTCGCGTCGGCGCTCGCGCCCTTCTTGATCCTTGCGTGTGCCGCACCGCGCGATCTGGGCGGTCGCACCGACACCGGACCGGGCGGGCTCGACCCGGGGGACGGCAGCTCGATCGACGACGGCAGCGGGCCCATCGACCTCGACGGTGGCGCACCGTACGCGGTGTTCGGCGTCCAGGCCTCGCACGGGCCGTACACCGGAGGCACGCGGATCGAGATCCGTGGTCGCGGCTTCTCCTCCAAGACCCGGGTGAAGATCGGCGGCGTCGAGGTCGACCCCACGACGGTGGTGGCCAGCGACCCGCTGCACGTGCAGGTGCTCACGCCGCCGGGCGAGCCCGGCCCGGCCGACGTCGAGATGATCGACGTCCCCACCGGCCAGACCGCCTTCCTCAGCGGGGGCTTCACCTACGACTCGTTCTACGCCGACCCCTCGAGCGGAGCGACCACGGGCGGCACGCTGATCACGCTCACCGGGCGCGGCACCAAGTGGGTCACGGGCACCACGGCCACCGTCGACGGCAAGCCGTGCGGCGACCTCGCGGTCAAGGACGAGACCCACCTCACCTGCGTGGCGCCGGCGGGCACGCCCGGCGTCAAGGCCATCAGCATCACGACGCCGGACACGGTCGTCGTCAGCGCGCGCGACGCGTACACCTACGCCGACACGACCGACGGCTACCGCGGCGGCCTCGCGGGCGACAAGCTCCCGGGCGAGCTCAAGGTCATCGCGCTCGTCAACCCGAACGGCGACCTCCTCCCCGAGGCCACCGTGGTCGTGCGCGGCAGCGACGGCTCGATCCAGACCGCCAAGACCAGCATCTCGGGGGTCGCCTCGTTCGCGGCGCCCCCCCCCGCCCCCGTCACCGTCACCATCACCAAGAAGTGCATCCAGCCCACCACGTTCGACGGCGTGAAGGTGCGCAGCGTCACCGCGTACCTGAACCCCGTCATGAGCGTCGCGTGCATCTCGCCCGAGGGCGAGCCGCCGCCCACGGGGGGCAAGGTCAAGGAGCTCGGGAGCGCGGTCGGGGAGCTCGTGTGGCCGATCGGCGTCGAGTTCAAGCGCGGTGGATGGAAGGGCGTCCCCGATCCCAAGACCAAGACCCAGCGCAAGGCCGCCTACGTGTTCGCGGCCTCGAGCAGCAACCTCTCGCGCTTCACCCTGCCCTCCCCCGAGCAGGCCACGACCGACACCTCGCCCGGCACCGTCGGCTACCAGTTCATCTTCAACACGCTGCCCGGCATCACCACGCTGTACGCGGTGGCCGGCATCGAGGACCGCCCCGAGGGCAAGCAGGCCACGTTCGATCCGTACGTCTACGGCCTCGTGCGGGGCGTCGGCATCCCGGGCGGTGGCGTGATCGATCGCGTGTTCATCCCCATGACCGGCACGTTCACCGCGCAGGTCGACCACGACCTCATCGGCCTCGGCAAGACCGCGCGCGGTCCCGACCGCATCCGCGCGAGCCTCGCGATCGACGTGGGAGGTGGCTACATGCTCCTCCCCAACGGGAGCAAGGACGCGCTCCTCCCGCTCGGTGGGCCGGTCTCGTTCGTGGGGGTGCCCCCGCTGCTCGGCGCGCTCGCCTCCTCGAGCTACGTCGCCACCGTCGAGGCCAGCACGGGCAGCTACCTCGCGGCCCCGCTCACCGCGGTGAACAAGCAGAAGCACCGCATCGCGGGCAAGACCGTCTCGATCGGCCCGTTCCTCGCTCTGCCGCGCATCACCTCGCCCGCGGTCGACAAGCCGTGGGACGGTCGTACCGTTTCGTTCGACCTCCCGAGCGGCGTGGCCGACGTCATCGTGATCGGCGTCGGCGCGGTCGACGGCTCGACCCAGTGGACCATCGTCCTGCCGGGCGACACCCGCTCGGTCACCCTGCCCGATTTCAGCGCCAAGCCGGAGCTCGGGCTGCCCGCGGGCAACCTCATCATCGGGGTGAGTGCGGCCAAGCTCGACGCCGACTTCAGCTACGACTCGGTGCGCTACGGCCAGCTCGGGCGCAGCCAGTGGACGGCCTACGCCTACGACACGGCGAACGGCTACTGGTGATCCCCCGCGTCAGGCTCAAGGGGCGCGGCCGAGCGCTCCCAGCACGAGGTCGGGCAGGTCGGACTGCACGACGTCGGCGCCCTTGTCGTAGGTGAGCAGGTACTGGCTCGCCGGTGAGCCGAGCTTCACGCCGACGTCGGTGGTGAACACGTCGGTGAACGTGCGGGTGCCCGCGGCGTGCACGAGGTCGACCGTGGTCGGGAACAGCTTGGCGTCGATCTCGACGAGCACCGGGAGGTGGTCCTTGTAGCGCGCCAGGATCGCCGGCGCCGACGCCGCGTCCCCGATGCGCGGCATGATCATGAGCTTGGGTTCGAGGAGCAGGGCCTGGTCGATCTTGTCGAGGCCCGAGGTGTCGAAGACCGCCCAGTCGAGCGCCCCGGCCTCCTTGATGGCCGCCACGAGCAAGTCGACCCGGTCCGTCTTGTTCGCGTCGATGAGCACCAGCGCGCGGCCCTTGCACAGGGTCAGCAGCTCCACCAGCGTCGGGATCTTCTCGCACGAGAAGTCGCCCTGCAGCTCGCCGGTCTTCAGGGTCAGCGCGCGCAGCTCCGCGAACGTCAGGTCGGCGGCGTTGCCCTTGCCGTTGGTCGTGCGGTCCACGGTGGGGTCGTGGAGGTTGACGAGGATGCCGTCCTTGCTCGGGCGGGGGTCGGTCTCGACGATGTCGAGGCCCATCACGATGGCGGCGCGGTAGGCCGCGAGGGTGTCCTCCGGTGCGATGCGACCGAGATCACCGCCTGCGCCTCGATGACCGCTGACGAGGCGGGTCTTGCACTTGGGGTCGCGCAGGCACGCCTCCGGGGTCGCCGTGGCCTTGCGCGGCGGGAGCTTGGGCGCCGTGCAGTCGAACAGCCTGGGATCGATGGGCGGCTTCGGCGTGGTGTCGTCACCAGCGTCCTCGGCGGCTCCTGTGTCGACCGTCGCGGGCGCGGGCTCGGAGGACGAACAGGCGGCGACGAACGCGAGGGCGAGGAGAGAGCGCTTCACGCTGCCGATGCTACTCGAAGCTCAGAACTCCAGCAGGTAGGGGTCGCCACCGTTGTCCTCTTCGCCCGCGATCTTGTGCGGGGCGCCGGCGACGGCGTGCACGGTGTACATCGCCGGGTGGGTGAGCGCGTGGCGCCGCTTGCCCTCGACGTCCCAGGCCGTGACCCCGCCGGCGCTACCCGTGGCGACCACCTGCCCGCCGGACATGAGGTGCACGCTGCCACCCGTGGTCAGCGTGGGGCCCATAAGCTTGCGCACCGTGCCGCTCGCGAAGTCGACGAGCAACAGGATCGACCGCGGCTCCTCGTTCTTGTCCAGGAACGAGCCCTGGATCAGCATCCGGGCGCCGGTGTCGTCGAACTCGAGGCTCGCTCCCGTGAGCCCCGAGGCCACCCGCTCCTCGCCGTGGTCGGTGCGCACGCAGCGCACGTTGCCCAGGTCGTAGAAGCACGCGCGGTCGGCGATCGGCGAGAGCACCGCGCCGTCGCCGTCGGTCTTCAGGAGGGCCTCGAGGATCGGCGGGGGCCCGACCCGCAGCAGCACCACCCGCGCATCCTTCGCGTACTCGTCGTGGAGCAGCCACGACCTGGCGTCGAGGCTCGACGAGCAGTTCGAGACGCGCCGCGGGCCCGACAGCGGGGTCTGCTTGCCGGTCGCGAGATCGAGGTCGTAGAGGCGGGCCTTCTGGTCCTTGCTCTCCTCGTGCAGGCGCAGGCGGCCCGGGTCGAGGAAGCGCGCGTCGCACTCGAGCGCGCCCTTGCGCTCGTGCACCACACCACCAGTGACCGTGTCGAGGACGAGGAGTGCGCCGAGGTACTGGAGCGCCGCGACCCGGCTGCCGTCGGCAGAGAAGACGGTGCGGGCCACGTGCGCCGCGGGGAAGGCCACGCCGTCGGGCTTCTTCGCGGTGAGGATCAGTCCCTTCATGTCGAAGCCCAGCACCGAGACCACGCCGTCGGCCGACGTTCCGCCCCAGATCATCCGCTTGGCGAGCCGTCGTTGCTTGAGGCCGACGCCAGGCTGGAAGGTGACCGTGCCACCGTCGGTGAAGGCGCGCGCCGGAGGCGGGGGCGTCGTGACGAAGACGGCCTCGGTGGGAAACGGATCGACGGGCTTGGCGCTGACCGAGGTCGAGGGCACGGGGCTCGCGGACGTCGACGAGGCCGACGACGGCGCGAGCGAGGGAGCCGCGGCGGTCACGGTCGACGCCGTCCCCGCGTGGTTGCACGCCGCGAGCACCAGCCACAGACACGCGCGTCGTCGCATGCGCCCAGCATACGGTCGACGGGACGTGAGGGCGTGAGCCCCCGCACCCGGGGGCGCGAGACCTCACGAGACCACAATGGGCTGGGGTTTGGGCTCCCCGACCTGTCACGCGCCCATGACGCGACGTCTTCGCCGATCACCGCCGTGGGACGCGACCGTAGACCGTGGGAGCGGACGCCGTACCGTGAGGGCGGTCCTCCGTGACCCGATGTCGGGACGGTATGGAAACTGAACTCCACGGAGCCATGCGCCTCCACCCTCGGACGTGGGTCGTCGTCGGGTTGCTCGTAGGAGCGACGACGGGGATCGGTTGCGGCAGCGGATCGATCGGCGGCAAGGACGACGGTGACGGCATCGGCGCGCCAGGGGAACGTCCCGAGCTGCTCGTCGACTCCACCCGGTTTCCCCGCCTCTCGCACGCGCAGTGGGAGAACACGGTGAAGGATCTGCTCGGCCTCTCGGCGCCGAGCGGGCTGTCCGCGGCGTTCACCACCGACCCGCCGGGCGCGACGTTCGCCAACAACGGCGAGCTGCTCCGCGTGACGCCGGGTCTGTGGGCGGACTACGAGAAGGCCGCCGTCACCCTCGCGGCGCCCTTCTCCACCGACGCGGCCGCGCGGGCGCGCATCGTCCCGGCCGGGCTGACCGGCGACGACGCGGCCAAGGCCAAGGCGTTCGTCACCGCGTTCGGCAAGCGCGCGTACCGACGCCCGCTGACGGCGGAGGAGGTCACGACCTACGTGAAGTTCTTCCTCGACGCGAAGGCCACCACCGGAGAGGCCGATGGCTTCGCCGCGGGGGTCCGCATGACCGTGCAGGCCATGCTGCAGTCGCCGGGGTTCGTCTACCGCGTCGAGCTCGGCGAGGCCCAGCCCGACGGCACCGTGCGCCTCACCGCGTGGGAGCTCGCGAGCAAGCTCTCCTACGCGCTGTGGGCGACGATGCCCGACGACAAGCTCTTCGCGGCGGCCGAGGACGGCTCGATCCTCACGCCCGCCGGTCTCGAGCGCGAGGCGCGGCGGCTGCTCGAGGACGCGCGCGCGGTGGGCGCGGTCGACGAGTTCCACCACAAGCTCCTGCAGCTCGAGCACATCGAGACGATCTCGAAGGACACCGCCGTGTTCCCGGCCTGGAAGGCGACGATCCCGGCCGCGATGCAGGAGGAGACGCGCCTCTTCGTGCGCGACGTGGTCTTCACGCGCAACGCCGGTCTCTCCACACTGCTCACCTCGAACGAGACCTTCGTGAACGCCGACCTCGCGGCGGTGTACGGAGTGAGCGGCACGTTCGGGGCGAAGCACCAGAAGGTCGCGCTCGACCCCACCCAGCGCGCCGGCTTCCTGACCCAGGGCTCGTTCCTCGCGGCCAACTCGGGGCCCCGCGAGACCGACCCGATCCACCGCGGCGTGTTCACCAACCTGAACGTCATCTGCGCCGACCTGCCGCCGCCCCCCATGAACGTGCCGCCCCTGCCCAAGGAATCCGCGGGCACCAAGACGATGCGCGAGCGAGTGCAGACGCACACGGGTCCCGGGACCTGTGGTGCGGGGTGCCACGGCACGATGATCAACCCCATCGGCTTCGCGTTCGAGTCGTTCGACGCGAGCGGCAAGTGGCGTACGACCGACAACGGCCTGCCGGTCGACACCAAGGCCACCTACGAGTTCAAGGACGGCGCGCACACGTACGACGGGCCGGTGGCGCTCGCCAAGGTGCTGGCCGCGCGCCCGCAGGTGCACGGCTGCTACGCGCAGAAATGGCTCGAATACACCTACGGCCGCTTCCCGGCCGTGGGTGACGGAGGGCTCGTGGATCGGGTCGCGCGACAATCGCTCGGAGGAGGCTCGGTGAAGGACGTGATCGTGACCCTCGTGCTCGCCCCCTCGTTCTCTCGCCGCCCGGCAGGAGGTTCGTGATGGACCGCCGTCGATTCCTGTTCGGGCTCGGTGGCGCGGTGGTCGCCCTGCCGTTCCTCGAGGGCCTGCGCGACAAGAAGCGCGCGCACGCGGGGCCCTCGCCCGACTTCAAGTTCGCCGTGTTCATGCGGCAGGCCAACGGCGTCGCGCAGGCCGAGGGCACCGAGCCCGACCGGTTCTGGCCGTCGGCGCTGGGCGCGCTCACCACCGCGTCGCTGACCGCGGACAGCAACCGCGCGGTGAGCGAGCTCGCGGCCTACGCCGACAAGCTCCTGCTCGTGAAGGGCGTGAAGTACAACTTCCCCGGCAACGGCTGCGGGCACTCGGGCGGAGGCAACCAGTGTCTCACCGCCGCCAAGGTGTCCGATACGCCGTCCGGCAACAAGTCGCTCGCCATGGGCGAGTCGATCGACAACCTCATCGCGCGCAAGCTCAACCCCAAGGCCGTCGACGGCAGCCAGGAAGAGCCGCTCACGCTCTACGCCGGGCGCATGAGCGGCTACATCAACGAGGTCCTCTCGTACCGCGCAGCCAAGACCCTGCGCGCCGCCGAGCGCAACCCCTACAACGCCTACAAGCGCCTGTTCGGGTTGCCCGATCCCGACGCGGTGGCGGCGGCGCGCAAGGCCACCGAGCGCAAGAGCGTCAACGACCTCGTGCGCGCCGAACTCGACCGGCTCCGCAAGAACACGGGCCTCTCCAAGGCCGACCACGACCGGCTCGACCTGCACTTCACCTCGATCCGCGACCTCGAGGTCAAGCTCGACCTCCAGCTGCCCGCGACGCGGGTCAAGGAGATGGAGCTCATGTCCCCGAAGGTGGCCGACCCGATCAACATCGAGGAGATCACCCGCATGCAGTGCGACATCATCGCGCTCGCCATGTCGGGGGGCCTCACCCACGCGGCGACCCTGCAGATCGGCGACGGCAACGACTCCACCGAGTACGTGATCGGCGGCGTGAAGCAGCCGCGCTTCCACCAGATCACCCACCGGATCTACAGCGACGGCGCGACCGGCGATCCGATCCCGGACGCGTTCGAGAAGCACCACGAGATCGACCGCATCCACGCGCGGATGTTCAAGTACCTGCTCGACAAGCTGTCGGCGTACAAGCTCCCGACCGGCACGCTCCTCGATCAGGGCGTGGCGGTGTGGACCAACGACCTCGCGACCGGGCCAGGACACCGCTACGACAACCTGCCGTTCGTGATCGCGGGCGGCGCGGGCGGCTACCTCAAGCAGGGGCAGTACGTCGACGCCACCGAGGCCAAGAAGCTCGTCACCAACAACCGCATCCTCAACACCCTCGGCGCCGCCGTCGGGGTGAAGAACGCGGCGGGCGGGCCGCTCGACGACTTCGGCGACCCGTCCCTCACCAAGGGGCAGATCCCGGTGATGCTGAAGGCGTGATCGCGCGCACCGTGGTCGAGACTGCTTGCGCTCGGGCTCGTTCGCAGCGAGTGTGGCGCCGCATGCGCGGGGACCTCTTCCGTATTCTCTTCTTCGCGTCGTCGCCGCTCCTGCTGATGGTGCGGGCGCTCGCCGCGCCAGCGACCGAGGCCAAGGTGCTCGTCGTGGGCGATGGCCCCGGCTCCGACGCCGTCGTCGAGTCGGTGGCCAAGGCCAAGATCGCGAGGACCACGCAGGTCGCCAAGAAGGCCAAGGAGATCCCCTGCAAGCTGCCCGACGTCGTGGCCAAGGGCGCCGCGAAGAGCAAGGTCGTCGACTGCCTGCGTGATCAGGTCGACGGCGCGAAGGCGGACGCGATCGTCGTCGTCCACGTCGTGCCCGGCAAGACGCGCGTGGCCGAGGTCCGCATCGTCTCGTCGGATCCGTACGTCGACGTCTTCGAGGCCAAGGTCCCCCTCGGCGCGAAACCCGGCCCGGACGACGCGACCGCGGTGCTCGCCGTGGTGGAGCCCCGTCTCACCGAGATGGCGCCCAAGCCCGCCGCCACCGCGACCGCCACGGCGACGCCCACCGTCACCGCGAGTGCGTCGGCCGCTCCGAGCGCCGAGCCCGGCCCCCCGCCGCCGAAACCCGTCGCGCCCTCCGTCTCCATCGAGGTCGGCCCCTTCGTCGGCCTGCGCACGTTCGGGTACGCCGATCCCGTCGGCACCGCTCTGCGCGACTACGACCTCAAGGGCGCGGTCGGCATCACCGCCGGCGTCGAGGCCTACCCGGGCGCGACCTTTCCTGCACGGAGCTTCCAGCTCGGCGTCGCGCTCCGCTACCAGACGAGCACGGGGCTCGGCTCGGAGACCTCGAGTGGACGGCGCATCAGCACGATGTGGACGCGGATGGACGCGCAGGTCCGCGGGCGCATCCTGCTCGGCGAGAAGGGCAGCACGCTCACCTTCGGGCTCGGGGTCACCCGCGAGCTGTTCGACTTCGCAGAGCGCACGAGCTCGCTGCCCATCGCCAGGTACCTCTCGGCGCGTGCTTCCCTCGACCTCCGCCTCGCGCTCGGCCCCATCGCCCTGCTCGCGGGGGGCGCGGTGCTCCCCGGGCTCTCCGCGCCGACCGGCGTCGCCGAGCGCTGGGCCGGAGCGAAGAGCCTCGGCTTCGAGGGCGCGCTCGGCCTGGCTCTGCCGTTGGGTTCGAGCGTCGAGGCCCGCGTCCTCGCGACCCACACGCGCTACACGTCCCACTACGATGCGCCGCCGACCGACGCGTCGGGCGCCACCGATGCCCTCTCTCGCCTCCAGGTGACCCTTGGCTTCTCGTACTGATCGGGCTCCGCTCCACCTGCTGCGACTCGCGCTCACCGCGATCGTGGCGCTCGCTACGTGGGTGGCCCTGCCACGCACCGCCAGCGCCTATCCTTGGATGCTCCGCCACGGCGCAACCCAGTGCGGCGCCTGCCACGCGGACCCTTCGGGCTCGGGCCTGCTCACCAACGCCGGGCGCGCGCGCGGCGACAAGCTCATGCGGTTCCAGTGGGGCACACCCGCCACCGACACGAGCAAGGGCAAGCTGTTCTGGGGCGTCGACACACCGGACTGGTTGCTCTTCGGGGGCAGCATCCGCAACGGCTACCTGCTCACCCACATCAACGGGGCACCGAAGCAACCCGACCCGCGGTTCCTGCAGATGCAGGCCGATCTCCGCACCCAGATCACGGTCGACCGGTTTCGCGCGCACGGGAGCCTCGGCTTCCTGCACGAGGGAGGCGCGCCCACCTGGGTCACGACGCAGAGGGAGAACAACCTCGTCTCGCGCGAGCACTGGCTCGGCGTGGATCTCGGCGCCGACCGCGAGTGGCTCGTGCGCGCGGGCCGCCTCAACCTGCCGTTCGGCATCCGCGGCAACGAGCACACGCTCTGGGTCCGCAAGACCTTCCGCACCGACGTCAACGAGGGGCAGCAACACGGCGTCGCCGTGTCGTACGCGGCCGGCGAGCACCGCGCCGAGCTGATGGCCGTCGTCGGCAACCTGCAGCTGCGCCCCGATCTGTACCGGGAGCAAGGGCTCGTCGGGTACTACGAGCACGCCTTCACCAAGCGCGCCGCCGCGGGCGTGAGCGCGCTGTTCCTGCGCACCTCGGTCGACCCGACGCTGGGCAAGGAGGCGACGCGCCACGGCTACGGCGCGTTCCTGCGGTTCGCGCCGGTCAAGCCGCTGGTGCTCCTGGTCGAAGGCGACGCGGTGTTGCAGAAGGCCATCGGCGACGCCCTCGGCTCCGGGTTCGTCGGCTTCTTCCAGGCCGATCTCGAGCCCGTGCAAGGGGTCCACGTCATGCTGACGGGCGAGGCGCTCAAGCGGCCCTCGACGAGCGGGACGGCCATCGGCGGCTGGCTCTCGCTCGTGTGGTTCCTCGCGCCCCACGCCGATCTGCGCCTCGACGGGATCTTCCAGTCGGTGCCGGCCGGCGACACGAGGAGCAAGGCCACGACCCTCCTCGCCCAGATGCACGTCTACCTGTAGGAGCCCAGCATGCGCACCCTCTCGTCCGCCCTGCTCGTGGTCCTCTCGCTGTTCGTCGCGCGCGGCGCCGGAGCGACCCCGAACTTCCCCCCCGCGATCAAGACGCACCTCGCGGCGAAGGCCGAGCCCCCCTGTCGCGTCTGCCACACCACGGGCCTCGCGGGTGGCCTCGGCACGGTGAACACCGAGTTCGGCAAGAACATGCGGGCGCGCGGCCTCGTCGCCTACGAGGAGCCCACGCTGATCGCGGCGCTCGACAAGATGGCGAGCGAGAAGGTCGACAGCACGAAGGCGCGCGGTACCTCCGACATCGACGTCCTCAAGAACGCCGGGGACCCGAACAGCGTCGTGCAGACCGTCCAGCTCGAGCCGCCGATCTACGGGTGCGGCGACCCGCCGAGCTCCACCTTCGCGCGGTCGAAGCAGCGGGTCGCGGGCCTCGGCAGCGCCGCGCTGCTCGCGCTCGGCGCCCTCTTGGTGCGCCGTCGGCGCTGAGTCACTCCGCGGTGAACTCCCACGGGTAGGTGATGGTGGCCTTGCCGCCGCTGGGCTTCGGGAACTTGATCGACTTCACCACGTCGCCGATGCACTTGGCGGTCTCGTCCGGCAGCGTCGTACCGTTCATGGTCACGACCTCCTCGACGGCCCCTTCCTCGCCGACGGTGAAGCGCAACACCACCTTGCCGCTCGCCTTGTTGTTCTTCTCCAAGAGCGCGTGGTAGCAGGCCTTCACGTCCTCCTTGCGCGCGACGAGCGCCTTCTTCACGTCCACCGGCGCGAGCGTGCCGCCATGGACCGAGCCCTTGGGCGGTGCGTCGCTCGACGCGGCAGGCTCGGGGTTGTGACGTCGCGAAAGTCTGGCGGGGATCGTCCAGAAAGTCTGGCGGGTGGACGATAGCGCACGGGTAGAAGCAGGGAAGGACAAATGGATCGCCGTCGAGCCGATGGAGTCGGTCGGTGCGA
>Ga0154020_10002496_pt1 | contig 22411 bp, 11 predicted proteins | sample Klosneuvirus_201_FD_109709 | JGI IMG/M metagenome (GOLD analysis project Ga0154020, IMG submission 109709) | Active sludge microbial communities from wastewater, Klosterneuburg, Austria - Klosneuvirus_20160825_MG | ecosystem: Engineered > WWTP > Aerobic digester > Activated sludge | place...
GGTGATGATGCACCGGAGTTAGATAATTCACTAATCATTTTTGGTGAAAAGGATCTGGAACCTGCAGCAGAAGTAACTGCTAACAATAAAGATTACTATGATTTTGGTATTGACGAAACAGAAGAAGAATCTCTGGAGGACGCCAATTTAGATTTCTACTCCATTAACCTGATTAGCGGAACTGGAGTAACTCCTCCCGGGCAGCCACATGTAATTGTCCCCGGAACCTTCTTGTCTAATAACTATATCGTTACCTACGAGGCTGGATCATTAACGGTTACGCCAGCTTCGCTATCAGTAAGCACATCAGCAAATCCAGCTGAGATTATTTATGGAGATGCTGCCCCGGAATATTCTTCAGCGTTGGAAGGTTTTGAAATGAGTACCACTTTCTTTGAAGAAGGAAATTCCGAAGAAGTAACGCTCTCCGAGAATCTAGAATCTGTTGTGGAGACTATTGCCTACACTTTAACGAAAGGCGAAGTGGAAGGATTACCCAGTGATGGAGTGATTCCAGCCGGATCATACAGTATTATTCCTGCTATTACGTTGAATCTGCCTGCGAACTATGTAATTGATTACGTAAATGGAACGTATGGTTCACTTACTGTAAATAAGGCGGAACCAACTCTAAGTATAGTGGGTGGTACGTTTGTATATGATGGTCTGGAGAAGGTAGCATCTGGCTTTGCTTATGGTATTAATGGTGTAGAAGATGTTCTAGATCCATCGGTAACTTTTAGTTATCAAGGAAGCGATGAAACCATCTATGCACTTTCATCATCAGCTCCCGTTGCAGCTGGCACATACTTGTCTACTGCCCTTTTTGCAGGAAATGATAATTATAATGCAATAGAGAATACCGCAGCAATAGTTATCAGCAAGAAAGAAGCATCCGTAACGCCAATCGCATCAACTAAAACATATGGTGAGTTTGATCCTTCCTTCACTGGATTGGTCGATGGATTTTTGGAAGCGGATGGAGTAAGTGCTGTTTACAGCCGGACGTCCGGTGAAACGGTTATCGGATCTCCTTATTCGATAAGTGCCGCCTTAAGCCCTGTCGAAATCCTTTCCAACTACAACATTACTTATAACACGGCTGATTTCACGATCACCACAAAAGAAGCGTCTGTGACCCCTACCGCCTCGGGTAAGACTTATGGGGATGCTGATCCTTTATTTTCAGGATTGTTAGTTGGATTCCTGGAGACCGATGAAGTAAGTGCTGTGTACAGCAGAACGCAAGGTGAAACAGTGCTTGGCTCGCCATACTCCATAAGTGCAGAACTTAACCCTGCTGATGTTCTTAGTAATTATACTATAACCTACAATAACGCAAGCTTCATCATCAACACGAAGGAAGCATCGGTATCACCTACTACATCAAGTAAAACATATGGCGAGATAGATCTGGCATTAACAGGTTCACTCAATGGATTTCTTTCTACGGATGGGATAGTCGCTACATACAGTCGAACCGATGGTGAAACTGTATTGGGCTCACCTTATACAATTACGGCTGCCTTGAGTCCGCTCGAAGTGTTGACTAATTATTCGATAACATACAACACCGCTGATTTTTCAATCACCAAGAAGGAAGCATCAGTTACACCAAACGTAGCAAGCAAAATTTATGGAGGTAGTGATCCCATGTTAGCTGGAACATTGTCAGGATTCTTAGAGGCCGATGCAGTTACCGCAACCTATAGTCGCACAGAAGGTGAAACTGTCTTGAACTCGCCTTACTCAATCAGTGCTACATTAAGTCCAATAGATGTTCTTAGTAACTACGATGTAACGTATAATACAGCCTTATTCTCTATCAACAAAAAACCTGCCTCCGTTAGCCCTGTGGCAGCCACTAAGGTTTACGGAGATTTGGATCCAACATTATCAGGAGCCCTAACCGGGTTTCTTGTTGCTGATGGAATAACCGCAACCTATGGCAGAACGCTCGGAGAAACTGTAACAATTGTTCCTTACTCAATCAGCGCTGTGTTGCAACCCACAAATCTGTTAGATAACTACGATATCACGTATAACCTCGCAGACTTTACTATAACTCAAGCACAGTTACACGCATCGGCTGATAACCAGTCTCGCTTGTATGGCGAGAATAATCCAAACTTTACTATCAGCTATAGCGGATTTAAGAATGGTGACAATGAAATAGCATTGAATCCAAAACCGGTTGCTGGTACCGTTGCAAATCAAGCTAGTTCGGTGGGTACTTACGAAATCACACTGACGGGCGGAAGTTCAACTAACTATACTATTTCGACTTCCAACGGAGTATTAGAAATTACAAAGGCTAAACTTATTGTAACTGCCGATGACAAAGTGATAGAGTGTTGCTTTACATTCCCATCATTGTCTTCCACCATAACGGGATTCGTAAATGGAGATACTCAAGCATCTCTTGTAACAGGGGGGCCCTACTACAACATTTCAGGAAACTTTAATTGGGCTGGAATTTATTCGATAGTTCCAAAGAATCTTATTTTATCAAATTCATCTAACTATGAAATTGAGTATATAAACGGAACGCTTTACGTGATTCCAAATCGTTTAACTGCGAGGGCAATTGAGCCAACTCTAGTGTGTGTGGAGGAGTTATCTCATGATCCTTCAGGCTTCAGCTACAAAGCACATTTCGAGTACACTAATGAAAACTATACATCTGTATATATTCTAGCAGGATCTGATAATCGATTGACCAGTACCGGAAGTTTCTCAGGGCAGGTGCCGCAATTGTTTCCGAAAGGAACAAATCAGTTTGAAGTTCTCTTTGATGGTAGTCCGTTAACCTGGACTGTGAAGAGTTATTACTTTACCCAACTACGTACAAATTCTGCAACGGCCAGTTCAGATTCTCCACGATGTCAGAATAATTCCAGTGCCCGAACATTCCCAAGTATTAGTTCGAGCGAACCACGGATTTATAACCTTGCTGATGAACTTGGGGAACAAGTGGTTGCTTACCCTAATCCTACGGTTGATTATGTCAACATCTCCATCAGTGGAATTACCGAACTCCCAACAGCTGCTAACATTTCTATCGTAGATCAGGTCGGAAGAAACTATACAGTGAAATCCAATTGGCAAGCAGATAATTCTATCCTCCAATTGGATCTTACCAATCTGGATAAAGGGTTGTACCTAATCCGAATAAATCACAACAAGGGAATTCAAACACTGAAGATCTTTAAAGAATAAATAATACAAGCTTTGCCAGAGGGGAATGAATTGTTCATTCCCCTTTTTGTTTAGGCCATTCTCACATTTTTTTCTAAAATGATTTTGTACCTTGTAATCTAAACAGTGCTTAAAATCCGTGCGAAGGAAAATTATCTATATACTCTCTTGCTTATTTCTCCTTACCAGCATAACACAGGCCCAGAGCTACGAGATTGATAAACTGAAAGAAACAATTGCCAAGCAATCCGAGGACTCCACAAAAGTAAACAGTCTCATCGTCCTCAGTAGCAAGTATTTAGGCGAAAATCCGGCAGAGGCCTTACCATATGCTAAGGAAAGCCTTGAACTGGCGAAAAAGCTTAACATTCCTAAATGGGAAGCATATGCTTATAAGGCCATTGGATCGAGTTATTTTTATCAGGCGAATTTTTCAGAAGCAGCCATTCAGTTTCAAAATGCGCTGGCACTTTTTGATTCACTTAGATATGAAACGGGGCAGGCCAATATACTCAACAGCCTGGGGTCCACTTACTTTAACGCAGGTGATAATACGAAAGCCATTGAATTTCATTTACGCTCACTCACAATATCTGAAAAGCTGAAGGACTCTCTTTATATGGGCACGGCTCTGAATGGAATCGGTGCGGCTTACAACAACAACCCAGCTATGGTAGACAAAGCGCTTGAATATTATCTGAGGGCGCTTCCGATTTTTCAGGGGATTGACTATGAAGCGGGAACAGGAATTATAGCCATGAATGTTGGTGAGATCTATAAGAAGAAAAAGCGATACGATTCCGCTATTATTTATTTTGACGAGTCTCTCGAAGTATATAGAAACACCATTGATGCAACCTTTCCGTTGAATATGTTGGGGGCAGTTTATGCAGAATTGGGTGACTATAAAGAAGCTTTGATGTATCAGAATAAGGCGCTTGAAATTGCCCGAGAGTTAAACGCAAAATTTGAGATTTCCCAAAGCCTGTTAAGCATTGGTCAGACCCTACGAAAGCAAGGTAGGACGAATGAGTCGGTACGATACTTTCGTGATGCTATCATTGTCTCCAAAGAGATTGATGCAAAAGAACAATTGAAAGAATCCTATGGCGGGCTGGCCAAAGCCTACGCAACAATTGGTGACTTTAAAAATGCCTATACCTACGACACCCTTTTCAGAAGTATTAAGGATACACTCTACAATACAGACAACGATAAGAAATTGCAACAACTCCAGTTCAATTTTGAAATTGAGAAAAAAGAGACAGAGATCAATTTACTTACGGCCGACCAGGCGTTAAAGGCCGCTACCATACAACGACAACGAATCGTAAACTATGCAGCAGCCATTACGGGATTTTTGCTGATTCTTGTTATCCTTGGATTCTATAATCGATATAAATACGTTCGCAAGACCAATAAGATTATTAAAGATGAGCGAGATCGATCAAAGGAACTTCTGCTAAACATTTTGCCAGAAGAAACAGCCCGCGAGTTAGAAACTAACGGTCATGCCAAAACTCGCTTCTATGATAATGTAACGGTGTTGTTTACAGACTTTAAGGGCTTCTCAACTATTGCAGGCAAGTTAACCCCCATCCAACTAGTTGCTGAGTTAAATGAATATTTCATGGCCTTTGATGAAATTGTTGGGAAATATAACCTGGAAAAAATAAAAACCATTGGTGATGCGTATATGTGTGCTGGAGGCATTCCCACAGAAAACAATACTCATCCATTAAATACAGTCAAAGCCGCTTTGGCCATGCAAGACTACATGGCTAAAAGGCAACAAGAAAAACAATTGAATAAGATCGCAGGTTGGGAACTTAGAATAGGAATACACACTGGGCCTGTTGTTGCCGGTGTGGTAGGAAAGAAAAAGTACGCGTATGATATTTGGGGCGATACCGTTAACATTGCCAGCCGCATGGAATCTAACGGTGAACCCGGAAAGGTAAACATCTCGGCTACAACCTATCATTTAATTAGCGATCACTATCAGTGTCTGCACCGTGGTAAAATTTCAGCTAAAAATATTGGTGAGGTGGATATGTATTTTGTTGAGAGTAAAGTAGAACAAGCTATAACTCAACCTGTATCCTAATTGTTACTTCTTAAACTTAGCCAGGATTTCCTGAATGTGTTCTCTTTTTTTCGCCTCCCGGTTTTCTTTGCTGTAATGAGTATGGTAGCGATGAGACTCAAGAAATGTTTTCTGCACAAGATTCCATTCCCGTTCCGTTTCCACCACGCCTTGCTCCTTCAGTTCCTCTAAAAGCCTTCCTCCTATTTCATAAAAATCATTTCGACCCAAATAATCGAGATCGGCATCGCATAAAACTTTCTCCAGTTTTGTAATTGGTGATTGAGGTATTCGGGTTGCCAGAATCATATTACAGATTACATCGATCTGATCACTCTTAAATCCATAACCCGGAAGTATTTCACGAGCCAATTCTGCACCGCGCTCTTCATGATTTTTGGGAGAATAAATAAATCCAGAATCATGAAACAAAGCCGCCACCCGCAATAGTTTAATCTCACCTTCATTTAATTTCTCATCAGCCGCAATTTTCAAAGCTGCATCTAAAACATCTTGTACATGATCAAGGTTGTGATAATGCCGCGTAGGCATTTCCTTCTTTAGAAGATCATAAATATGATTTTCGGCTGCTTCAAATTCCGGTGTAATGGATTCTTGTTCATTCAAATACTGCCGCAGATCTTTTAGGAGTGGATCAACGTTCCACCAAATAAGATCAACATCATTGGTTCCTTTTGCTCGTGTAAGCCACTGTGTTGCTGCTGCCCTATCGCCTAAAAAAATGTGGATATAAACGATATAGATATTAACGCCCTTCTCGTTTGACTTACTGCGGGTTATAAGTTCATTGAGCAACTCATTAGTCTTCTCCATGTTCTTTAATCCTGCGTAAGCCGATGCCAAGTACGCGATCATCGAAGGTGGCTTTATTTTCGATGTTGACAATCCTGAAAGGATAGCTTTTGCAGCATCTTCATACCGGCCCATGGTTAAATAAATTCTGCCCAAAAAATCATAAAGACGAACAACGGCCGGGTATAAATTTATTGCTTCCGATAGTGTTTTAAGGGCTGCTTCATTATCCCCCATCAAATGCTGCGCAACCACTTGGAAGTTAAAGTAAGAAACAGATAATGGGTCCAGGACTTTCGCCTTACTAACCATGTTGAGCGCTTCATCAAATCTACCCATCATGGATAACAGATAGCTATACGTGTATATGACATTCGCATTGTTGGGACCTAACTCAAGTGCTTGCAATAACAATTTCTCTGATGATGGAAAATCCTTCTTAAGAAAAAGTTCCACAAATGCCTTGGTCAAATAATCATTATCAGAGGGTCCACGTTTCCACGCTTCCTGCAAATATTTTTCAATATGCTTCTGGGCTTCTTTTGGTGCTAGATCTCCATTCCACGACATGCGGGCAGAATACGAACTGGCCAGGTAAGAATAAGCAAGTTTAAACTCTGGATCTTTCGTTATTGCCTGTTGAAAATAATCGGTGGCGGTGCGATACCCTTCTACACTCCATTGATTGAACGCATGCCTCCCCTTCAAGAAGAGATCGTATGCCTCACGGCTCTTAGTGGGTACTTCCTTAACTTTCTCTACATTACCAATAGAAGCATTTAGTTCCTTCGAAACTACTTCAGCAACCTTGCCCTGTATTTCAAAAATATCATCCATGCTCTCCACAAATACTTTCGACCAAATATGCTGATCGCGTAAGGCATCAATGAGTTGTACATTGATTCTCACCTTGTTATTATGAGCCTGGGCGCTTCCCTCCAAAATAAATTTAACCCCTAATTCTGTTGCAATTTCCGGAGCCGATTTAGTTGTTTTTTTATACCTCATAACCGAGGTTCTTGAAATCACCCGAAGCTTGGGTAGCGATGCCAACTCCATTAGAATATTTTCTGTAATACCGTCAGCAAAATATTCTTGCGAGGCATCGTGCGATAAACTTACAAATGGAAGCACGGCAACTGAATTTTGAAGCGGACTTTGACCTCCTTTAGTAGTCTCCTCCTTGTTAACTGGCTCTTCGTTATTTCCATTCATTGAGTCCAGTAAAATATCGCCACCCCGGCCGGGATTCTTGATCGCTGTGATGATTTCTTTAATTGCGTTGGCGACTTTGTTAATCTGATCGCGGTAAAATAGATTATTATTATTCTCTTGTCTTAAATCATCTGCACGCAAAGGTCGGTTAACTCCAGGTGCTTGAAAGTTGAAGTCAATAAATCGCAACTTGGATTTCAATTCACTTTCTATAAGATTCTGATCTTCTCGATCCAATTGATGAATGACAATTGGCAGAATACGACTAGCCACATTGCCGCTTTTTAATTTAATGTCTCTTCCCAACGATTCCTTTTGGGCCGACTGGTTGAAGGCACAGAACTCGTTTTGCCAGGCAAAGCAGCGTGGGTCACAATAGATTTGAGACAAAATGGGAATAAAAATCAGGGCCTTTAACTTACCCTCCAGACTTTTGTCTACATCATGCGTTTCCAGTAAGCCATCATGCAAACTCGAATCAAAATAAATTGAAATTGCTTCTTTAAAAGTACTCTCCAACTCCTTTTCCAGATCTGCTATAAAATCAGTAACCCACCCGGATGCCGCCTGATTTCCAAAACCAAGTTGGGATGTTCCTGAAACGCTGCGATTGTCCTTATGGCGATATGAGATGAAAATATCATATTCGTATCCGGAAACTATTGATGGCATAACTCCAAATATACTAACTTGTGCTCCGCAAGACAACGTAAGGGAGTCGATAAAAAAATTCTAAATAAATCATGATTCGATCAGTAATCTCTACCCTTGTACTAGTTTGTTCAGGATTTTTTTCCTTTAGTCAGAAAATTCTTGTTCAACCCTACCTGCAACCAGGTAATGCTTCCGCCTTAACAAAGGAGATGAAGGTACTTATCTGGCAAACGGATAGCATACCGGGCAAATTCAAAGTTGAAATATCCCTTAGCAGTCCCAATCAAAAAGTTAGTGAAGCTAAAATTAGCATAACGAAGCTCTGTCTAAATAATAAGACTTCACTCTTATACCGCGCTTCCCTTAATGGACTAAAATTTGATGCCACCTACCGTTACAAAGTCTTTCTTGACGAAAAAGTATTGACTGAAAGTACGTTTAATACCCGAAGCAAAAATCAAAACACCCGATTTGCCGTGTTAGGCGACTGTGGGGCAGGAACGCTACAACAAGCTCAAATTGCCAATCAGATTTATCAAAGCAAACCTGAATTTGTGCTTATTACCGGTGATAATGTATACCAGCGCGGCCTCGAGAATGAGTATAGAAAAAACTTTTTCCCTTATTATAACGCAGCTGAAGCCAATCCTGAAGTAGGTGCTCCGTTGATGAGGAGTATTCCTTTTTATTTATTGATAGGTAATCATGATGTTTTTGGTGCAGACCTCGATAAGACTCCGGATGGTCTCGCCTATTTTTATTATAGTGACTTACCGCTGAACGGACCCATCCCAGAAAGTGTCATTGAACCCACCGGAGCACCAGAATTAGTTAAAGCTTTCAAAGCTAATACCAAGCCGCGCTACCCAAAAATCTCCAACTATTCATTTGACCAAGGTAACGTTCATATTGCGTGTCTCGATGCTAACTCTTATACAAATCCATTAGATCCTAATCTGATTCAGTGGCTCGCAGAAGATTTAAGGAATAGCAAAGCCGATTGGAAAATAGTAACGTATCACCATCCGGGATTCAATTCCAGTAAAGCGCATTATGATTATCAGTACATGCGCCTTCTCTCTCCCATATTCGAGCAATTAGGGGTTGATCTTGTTTTAACCGGCCATGTTCACAATTATCAGCGGTCAGTGCCTCTCACTTTTGATCCAAAGAAAAATGAAGCCGGCACCCAGTATGTAATTACTGAAGAAGGACATGTTGATGGAAAATTTACGTTGGATGAAATCTATGATGGAGTTACCAACACGAAACCCAAAGGAATTATTTATATTGTTAGTGGAGCGGGAGGAGCTCCTTTGTACGATAGCTCCATTAGTGGAAACCCCGAATTGTGGAAACATGAGCCCCCGGAAAACTGGGTACCTTTTACAAAAAAACTTGTTTCCGATATTAATTCATTTACTCTTATTGAAACAGAAGGGAAAAAACTTACCCTTAAACAACTCGATACACAGGGGGTTGCCTTTGATCAGATCATAATGACTAAATAGTATATATATAAAATTCTATTTTAAGTTTACCTGAAACAGCCCGGTGTTCTCGGTTGCCTTTGGTAATTGAATGAGCCCCACATAATCAAGGAGGAATCGCTTTGGATACAAAGCAAGTACTGCTGCAAAGGCGATACTGGTACAAATACTTCCGGAAGTTGCAAACTGAGTAATCGCTTTAACGGATTCCATATTATGATCATTAGCTGTATCATTAATGTATATGGGTGCCGCGTGTAATCCTACCCGAATTGGTTTAATCGGTTTAAAGGGGGCGGTAGCATTCCATACAGAACGAACCACATCCATTAATCCGATTTCAGTTTCTAATCCGATAATGATTGAATTTTCTGTCTCTTCATAAACTTTATAGGCGAGTTGCTCTTCGCCAGAAAGCGACTTAATAATTTTTTCAATTTTCTCCCTTTCCATAGGCAAAATGGCTGCCATATCAATGCAAGCCACAAACAATACCGGCCGATTGATTATAAGTGTTTGCTCAGGTCGTACAGTTGCCATCGCAGATTTAACCTCATTACCCGGTGTATATAACACATCTGGATTAATGTTTGTATGACGCTGCGGGTAAGGCCATAATTGAATGGTATCCCGCGTTCCGCCTTCTCTCCGCTTCATATCAAGTTCAGAAAGAACCGTTAACAAATGCGGTTCCTGATGAAAGGTCTGACTGCGCAACACCGCAGCTCCAAAAATTACTTTACCTAAAAGGGAAAACAAATCATCATTACCCCCATAATGGTCGTGTGTTATAAACGTGTTAGGATATTTTGTATGCAAAGCTTCGAACCGATTTACCCAATGCTCTCCAGCAAACGCTAAACTGGTATGGACAAAATCATTCTTATTAAAAGGCATAAGAATATGCACTTCTCCGCCTTCTTCTAACATAGCTTCCGCAAAAAGAATGTCGGCACCACACGCCAGCGAGCAATATCCAATACTGGCTTGCAACGTTCTGATAGCTCCTTTGATAGAATCTTTTACCTTACTTTCTATACTGGCCGGGAACCGGGGCGTTGATCGATTGGGTGCATCAACCATATGGCCGGCAAATGCCAATACAATAGGCGGTGCAAAAATGCGAAGTATTTCCTTGGCTACAGGTAAATAATGATTAAGAAGCCATAGCTGGTTATGTATGCTCAGTACTTTTCCCCAATCATTACCAACCAGTTTTCGAGCCTTAATATAATATTCAACCGCTCGATCTCTGTTTTTAGTAAGCACGTAAGCTTCGCCCAGCGTAGCCAGTTCCCAAACCGAATTTGCCTGGCTTTCGAGTTCAGAGATTACCAGAGCTGCTATCTCGCGACCTTGTACGGCTCGCCCGGCTATGGCCGACATGGTAGCGGCATTAATTCCAGTATAATAATTTCCAGTAGCCTCAAAATTCTTTGCGTAGGTGTCGCGCGAAAGAATGGCATACTTGGAATCCTGATGCTTCTTGAAAAGATCTTTATAAATGCCGCCTAAAATACCCGCGGTCTCTGAGTCCCCGGGATTGGCAGTGTAAATGGCTGTTAGAGAATCGAGCGCTAGCTGATGATTGCCTGCTTTAGAAACTGCCAGTGCAAACAATTGCTTAAGTCTTAATGAATCATCCTGTTGGATCGCAGCCTCAGCCCTAGCCCGGGCTTCAAAATACCGGCCATGATTGATCAGATCTTCTATTGAATTTATTGAATTTGGCACGGGTAGAAGTTATTTACTATCCGTTATTTTAAGAAGAATATTTTGATAATCCTACATGTTCCAATTCTAAATCACCAAACTCAATCTGATTCCTATATTTTGTTTTAAGTCAGTATAAAAAAATATCATACTTACCGATTGTGTAGTAAAATATAAATTAGCAAAGCACATTTTATAAATTACCCAGTTAAAGAAAACATCTATGAAATCATCAGCAATCGATTCATCCGCTATCCGAAATCTGTTTCCATCGCTTCAGCGAACTCACAATAATCTTCCACTAGTATTTTTAGATGGCCCGGCTGGAACACAGGTACCGCAATCAGTAATAGAATCCATTTCACATTATTACAAAAATTCAAATGCTAATTCTCATGGTACGTTTATTACCACACAGGAAACTGACCACGTAATTCATCACATGAGAACATGCATGGCTGTCTTATTGGGTGCCGAAACTGAAAACTCTATTTCGATTGGTCAGAATATGACCACGTTAAACTTTGCATTAGCCCGCGCACTCTCGCGCGTGTTTAAACCGGGCGATGAAGTTTTGATTACTCAACTCGATCACGAAGCAAATCGTGGTCCGTGGTTAACCTTACGGGATTTTGGAATCAAAGTGCGCGAAGTAAAACTTCTTTCCAGTGGCATTTTAGACTATGAAGATTTTGAGAGCAAGATAAATGAGAACACCCGACTCGTTTGTATGGGCATGTCCGCCAATAGCATTGGTACCGTCAATAATTTTAAACTTGTTCGAGAACTTACCTATCGGTACAATGCCTGGCTTTTATTGGACGCTGTGCATTATGCCCCGCACTTCTCAATTGATGTGCAAGATATTGGCTGCGATTTTCTACTCTGTTCAGCATACAAATTTTATGGTCCACATGTGGGTATCCTTTATAGCAAACCCGGCTTGCTTGATCGCCTGCCCACCGATCGATTAAGAACTGCCGGACAAACCGCTCCGGATTCCATCGAAACCGGAACCTTAAACCATGCCGCTATCGCAGGCGTGTCCGCGGCCGTTGAGTTTATTGCAAACTTAGGAGTAGGAGAATCGATGCGAAGCAAATTAATTGACGCGTACAAAAAGATCAGTACTCATGAACATCAACTGGCGAGCCATCTTTATACTGGATTAAAGAAAATACCAGGTGTAACCGTAATTGGTCAGGATTTTTCTAAACCCAACCGAACCCCTACGCTCTCATTTACGCTCGAAGGAAAAACACCCACGCAAGTTTGTGAAAAGCTTGCCGAGAAAAATATTTGTGGTTGGGATGGACACTTTTATGCTATTCGTGCTATCGAAGCCCTCGGACTGCTTGAGCGTGGTGGTGTAACACGTTTGGGCATTTCGGTTTATAATACGCTGGAGGAAGTTAATCTGACCTTACGTGAAATTGAAAAGGTTGCTAAATCGTAGTTCAAGTAACTAATTCAGTCTAATCAATTATACACATTCATAGAAATAACCTTTTGACCGTACATACATTAAATGTATGCTTCAAGGCATTTTTTTCATACTATTACCGATTCTCGTTAACCATACTTTTATACTATGATTATTTCAATTCTTAAGAAAAGCAGAATCCTACTAGGTCTTGCTTTTGTTCTATCAGGCTGGAGCGCTATCGCTCAGGAAACCTTTCCTCGTAATGATGTGAAAGACAGCCGGGCGGGTTTATTTGCCTTTACCAATGCAACACTTGTAGTAGATGCCCAAACAACTATTCAAAACGCCACCCTTTTAGTAAAAGGTAATCGCGTTGAGCAAACAGGTGCAAACCTTACTGTGCCGAAGGGTTACGCAACGATCGACCTGAAGGGAAAATATATATATCCTTCTCTGATCGATATGTACACCAGCTATGGCTTACCGGATGTTGAGAGAGTTCGGGGTGGTGGCTTTGGTGGTTCTGAGCAAATGGAATCGAAAACCAAAGGGGCTTACAATGCTAATCAGGCTATTCGCTCTCATTATAATGCCTCAGACGAATTCACCATTAATTCAAAAACTGCCGAAGAATTACGTCAACAGGGTTTCGGCTCCGTGTTAACGTCAAAGCCTGATGGGCTCGCACGCGGTTCTGCAGCATTTGTAACATTAAACGAGAAGAACGAGAACACAGCGATGCTGAAACAAAAAGTATCGGCCAATTATTCACTTGAGAAAGGAAGTTCAACACAGACCTTTCCTACTTCCATGATGGGCTACATTGCTTTGTTAAGGCAAACCTATTTAGATGCCGATTGGTTTGGTGGGCAAACCCCAAGACCCTTTTCCGATCAATCACTTGAAGCCTGGATTCAAAACCAGCGGATGCCACAAGTATTTGCCGCAACTAGTTGGATGAACATACTGCGGGCAGATAAGATTGGAGATGAATTTGGTGTTCAATATATCATCAAAGGTGGTGGCGATGAATACAAGCGTATTAATGATATCAAGGCAACCAAAGCTTCTCTTATTGTTCCCGTTAATTTTCCTGATGCCTACGATGTGGAAGATCCATTTGATGCGGAGAATGTATCATTAGCAGATATGAAACATTGGGAACTTGCACCTGCAAATCTTGCAACCTTAGAGAAGAGTGGAATTGCTTTTGCCATCACCTCTTATGGTCTTAAAAAAACATCAGACTTTATGCCTAATCTGAGAAAGGCAATAGAGAATGGTCTATCGGAGACTACTGCCCTAAAAGCGTTAACCTCCGTACCCGCTCAGCTACTTAAAGTAGATGATCAGGTAGGTAGTTTGAAAAAAGGAATGCTCGCAAACTTTATTATAACATCTGGTAAGTTGTTTGATGAAAAAACAATTATTCATCAAAACTGGGTACAAGGCGAGCCATACTCCATTAAATCTTTGGATACCAAAAACTTCAGTGGTAACTATAGCCTCACTATAAATTCACAAGCCTATAATCTGGAAGTGAGTGGCGAAGCGGGAAGTCACAAAGCAAAAATTAAAGTGAACGACACAACTTCAATTGATGTTGCTGGAACATTTGGAAACGACTTGATCACTTTAAGCTTTAAGCCGGATAAAAAAAATCCAGGCAGTATAAGACTTTCAGGCTGGAGTGAAAGCACAGGCTGGAAAGGTAAAGGTCAATTAGTAGACGGAACATGGATTGACTGGACGGGTAATCGCACAGGTGATTTACAAACCAAATCAGCAACTAAACCTGGTGAGGCTGCTAAAAAAGAAGAGTTAGGCAAAGTGATCTATCCTTTTACAGGACATGGATATCCTGCCCTACCAACAGCAGAAACTTTATTGATAAAAAATGCAACCGTATGGACCAATGAGTCTGATGGCATTTTACAAAACACCGATGTGCTACTTAAAGATGGGAAGATTTCTAAAGTAGGTAAAAACCTGAGCGATGGATCGGCTAAAGTGGTTGATGGTACCGGTAAACACGTAACAGCTGGTATAATTGATGAACACTCACATATTGGTGCAGGCAGCATCAACGATGTAGCTGCGAACTCAGGTATGGTACGCATTGGTGATAATATCGATGCGGAATCAATTAATGTTTATAGAGCGTTGGCGGGTGGCGTTGTAGCCGTTCAGGTATTACATGGCTCAGCTAATCCTATAGGTGGTCAATCCGCTTTGATCAAACTTCGTTGGGGCGAGTCGCCCGAGAATTATAAGATTCAAGGTGCCGATGGATTTATCAAATTCGCTTTGGGTGAAAATGTAAAACGTACCAGCAATCCAAGTTCAATTCGTTATCCTCAAACCCGCATGGGTGTGGAACAGGTTTATGTAGATGCCTTCACCAACGCACGCGATTACGAGAAAAAATGGAATACCTACAATAGCGCTAAGGACAAAACCGGACTAACCAAACCGCGCAAAGATTTGGTTGAGGAAACCATGCTGGAGATCTTAAACAAGAAACGATTTATTACATGCCACTCGTATGTTCAGTCAGAAATCAATATGCTGATGAACGTAGCTGATCGCTTTAACTTCCGCATCAATACCTTCACCCATATTTTGGAAGGCTATAAAGTGGCAGATAAAATGGCGAAGCACGGAGTAGCTGCTTCCACTTTCTCAGATTGGTGGAATTACAAGTGGGAAGTACGCTATGCCATACCTTATAATGCAGCTATCATGCAACGTGCAGGTGTGCTTACCGCGATTAATTCTGATGATGCTGAAATGGGAAGAAGGCTAAATCAGGAAGCCGCCAAGTCGGTGATGTATGCCGGCATGTCCGAAGAAGATGCACTCAAGATGGTAACCCTTAACCCGGCAAAAATGCTACACCTCGATAATCAGATGGGAAGTATTAAGGTGGGAAAATCAGCTGACATTGTAGTGTGGACAGACCATCCCCTTTCAGTATATGCAAAACCTGAAAAAACAATTATCGATGGTAAAGTATATTTTGATCTTGAAAAAGATGCTCAGAACAATAAAGTACTTGCTGATGATCGTGCGCGGTTGATCCAGAAAATGAAGAATGCCAAGAAATCCGGGATGCCCACACAACGCGGTGAAGGTCGTAGTCAACTTGACTTTCATTGCGATGATGTATTAGGTTTTGAAAAAACGGAAGATTAATTATTAACTGAGATTATTATGAAGAAGCTAATTATATTTTTTGTTGTTCTGGCTCAAGTTGTCCAGGCACAAACACCAGTTCCGGCCAAACCGCAATCAAAACCTATTGCATTAACCGGTGGCGTTGCCCATCTGGGTAACGGACAGGTTATTCAAAATTCGCTCATTGCTTTTGATAAAGGTAAGCTTACGATTGTTGCAGATGCCGCCACATCTAAAGTTGATTTGTCGGGCCACGAAGTAATTAATATTACTGGTAAGCATGTGTACCCAGGATTTATCCTTCCCAATTCGCAGGTTGGATTACAAGAAGTTCAGGCCGTTCGTGCCATGAATGATTATAACGAGCGCGGTGAAATGAATCCCAATGTCCGGTCATTGATTTCCTACAATACAGATTCTGAATTTGCACCATCATTTAGATTTAAGGGTGTATTACTGGCAGAGACTGCCCCAACAGGTGGCACTATTTCGGGTACATCTTCTGTAATGGAAATGGAAGGTTGGAATTGGGAAGATGCCGTCCATAGCGCAGATATTGGCGTGCATTTAACCTGGCCTCCCATCAACAGACGACAATTTGATTTCTCTACGTTTTCTTTCTCAGTATCGCCAAACAAAGACTACGACAAACAAGTAATGGAGTTGCAGCAATTTTTTGCTGAAGCAACCTCTTATGGAGCACAGTCAACCAAAGATGCAAATCTTAAATTCGATGCTATGCAAGGTTTATTCTCTGGCAAGCAAACACTTTTTGTTCATGCCAACAATCCTAAAGAAATTGTGGAGTCGGTTCGTTTTGCACAACGAAATGGAATAAAACGAATAACCCTTGTTGAGGGTCTTGGCTCTTTGTGGGTTGCTGACTTTCTGAAAGAAAACAAGATTCCCGTAATTCTGCCGGCCACTCAAAATCTTCCGGCTCGTACAGACGATGATGTGGATCTGCCTTATAAGTTACCCCACTTGCTTACACAGGCTGGTGTTATGGTTTCCCTTTCTAATGATGGGGCTTTACATGGAGCGCGCAACCTACCCTTTTACGCAGGTACTGCAGCGGCTTATGGTATGAGTAAAGAAGATGCGTTAAAAACCATCACGTCAAATACGGCTAAGGCCCTTGGCATTGACAATCGGGTGGGTACCTTGGAAGTTGGAAAAGATGCTACGCTCTTTGTTTCTGTAGGAGATGCACTGGATTACAGAACCAACGTCCTGTCGCATGCTTTTATCTCAGGGAAGTTAGTTACCCTACCCGGTAACCAGCAGGAACTATATGAGCGCTATTCCAAAAAATATGGACAGATGAAGTAAGAGATTTGAAACGAAAATAACGTAAGGCAGCTTTCATTGGAGGCTGCCTTTTTTTTCTAAGGTTAATCATCCTGTCTGATAACGAAAAATAACTACTTTAGGTGAATGGAAGAAAAGCCACGTAAAAAGAAAAAGCCAGGCCGGGGTCGCGAAACTCTTTTCAGGGCCACCTATCAAAACCAAAGCAACCTTATTCAAATGGCTGATAACAAAGCCAACATCATCATCAGCATTAACACGATGATTATTTCTTCCATCATAGCGATTACCGGGTATGGGGCGGTTGCGGGTAAAATAGATACGTACGAATTTCAGGTAATAATTCCGATCGTACTGATTATTCTATCATGCCTCGTGTCAGTTATATTCGCTATACAAGCTGCAAGACCTAAATTGATAAAAGCAAAAAGCGAAGACGGAGAAATGCAAAAGTCTAGTTTACTTTTTTTTGGGGTGATTGCCCAAAACTCTCAACAGGCCTATCTCGAGAAAGTGAAAAATCTTCTTGATTCCGAAAATGATCTCTACGAACACATGACCATCGATTTATACAATCAGGGTATAATACTTAAGCGAAAGTACAACCTACTGGTATATGCTTACCAGGTGTTTATGTTTGGTTTCATTTTCAGTGTACTGGTATTTCTTTTATTTCTCGGATTAGGGTAACATGAAACCAGATATCAAAATCATTCTGTCTATACTCTCACTGACAATAATTCTTACTGCCTGCGAATCAAACAAAGAGAAAGCGGGTCCATCCACAATAATCAACGAGGAAGCAGCTATTAAATCCACGATGATAGACATGTGGGATGCCATTGAAAAACAGGATTTGACACGATATGCAAACCATGTTCATCCCAATTTTACACAATTTGGCGAAACTGATTCTGTTCTGCTGGAAGGAAAATCTGCTGAGGTAAACGCTATCAAAAGTTGGATGGAACATTCAAGCGGGGTACATACAGAAATGATCGAACCTAAAATTACCATTCAAGACAACGTGGCTTGGGTGGTTTATTATTGGTCAGATGCGGGCCTTACTCACGGGAAACCATTTACCAGCAAAGGAAAATCAACCCGCATTTTTGTAAAAGAAAACGACCAATGGTTGTGTATACACGGTCATTATACATTGCTTCCCTAAAGCAATTTAAAAATAGAACTCAATCTCATTCCCTATTTGAATTTTAATTATATTTAATAGTATAATCTTTGGCCTTGACAATTTTCCCAAAGGTTTACCTTTTCTATTGACCATTAATTACTTAATGAGAAATCGTATCTGGTAACTAAGAGTTCATGCCATCCATCCTACCTAACTTTGAATACGACATTTTTATCAGTTATCGGCACAATGATAATAAGAGTGGCTGGGTAACTGAGTTTGTGAATAATTTGCGGGAGGAACTTGCCGCTACTATCAAAGAGCCGATTTCAATTTATTTTGATTCCAATCCTCATGATGGCCTGCTTGAAACTCACAATGTTGACAAAAGTCTAGAAGGGAAACTGAAAGCAGTCATTTTTTTACCTATCGTTTCGCATACCTATTGCGATCCGAAGAGCTTTGCCTGGACCAATGAGTTTCTTGTTTTCTCTAGGTTAGCCAAATCCGATCTGGTTGGTTTAGATGTGCGGCTGTCTAACAAAAATGTAGCAAGTAGGATTCTTCCTATTCAGATTCATGATCTGGATAACAAAGACAGAATACTTTTCGAAAAAGAAAGTGGCGGGCCTCTTCGCCCCATTGACTTCATCTTCAAATCTCAAGGGGTAAATCGCCCACTTACTGCCCAAGATAGCAGGTCAGATAATTTAAACAGAACCTTCTACCGTGATCAGTTAAATAAAACAGCCAACGCCATCGAGCAAATAATCGATAGCCTTGTTGTACGAAAAGAGACTACTCCTGAGACTAAAACATACGAGACCTCCTCCATTAATTCTTTGCATCAGCCGAAAAATCTTTGGCATGAAATACTGCGCAGAAATGTTTTACGGGCGGCTTTTACCTATGCTGTAGTTGGTTTGCTTCTCCATCAATTTTTAATCTTTCTTACTCCGATCCTGAAATTAGAGGAGCGATTTGTGGATCTGATAACCTTGATTGTATTAATTGGATTTCCTGTGGCCATTCTGTTTGCCTGGTTTTATGAAGTTAGTCCACATGGGATTATTCGTACCAACTCTCCCGAAGCTGCGAGTAATCCTTTTCCCTCGTACAAAAAGAAACCAATGACCAATGGACCTCTGGTATCCATCTTGCTATTGACGCTGATCTTACAATACTTCTATTTTATTTATATAAAACCACCGGGGATTCAACAAATTGACAAAAACGGAAATCAAGTAATTTCAATTGCGGTTTTACCTTTCGAAAACCGAAGTGGCGATGTTAATGATAAATATATTGCAGATGGAATTACGGATGACATAATCAACAGACTTACCATCATCAGTAAATTAAAAGTTACCAATTGGGGAAGCAGCCAGAAGTATCAAGGCAATATGCTACCGCTTAGCGATATCGCAAAAAGCCTGGAAGTGAAGATACTATTAACTGGGAGTGTGGAACTACATGGCAACCAGATTGCTGTTCGGGCGCAATTAATTGACGAAACAAACACCTACCTCTGGGGCGATACGTTTCAGCGGACAACTGAAAATATCATGGCAATTCAAACCGAGATTGCACAAAAAATTGCTGATCAATTAAAGATTCAACTTAATGATCTGGAGAAAGCAAGATTGCAGTTAAAGGCCACCAATAATCCAACTGCATACGATTACTATCTGCGTGGAAGAAGTCTATATTATCAGTACCGACCTACCGCAAATGATTCGGCCATCCAACAATTCAAAATGGCAATTGCATCGGATCCTGAATATGCCCGTGCATGGGCTGGTCTAGGTGATGCCTACAGTCAAATGAACATGCGTTTCAATAGAAACATTTCCTGGCTTGATTCAAGTCTTGAAGCCGGTAGACGAGCCATCAAGCTGGACTCTAATCTTTCTGATGCCTACAAAGCGCTTGCTAACGCCCATAGCTATAAGACACACTATGATAAGGCATTTCCATTGCTTCAAAAAGCTGTCGAATTAAATCCCAGCAACGAAAGGGCTGTTGGAAACCTAGGGACCAACTATCTATTACGAGGCGACCTTCCCCTGGCATTGAAGTGGGAGAAAAAAGCTGTAGGCATGAATCCGAAGCTATGGATTCCTTATCAAATTATTGGATGGATTTACCGGTTACTTGGTGATCTTCCAAGTGCTGAGTCCTGGTTTCTATCGTCATTGGAACTTAATTCAACAGCATACTCATACGATACTTATGAACTATTAGCCTATACATATGTGGCACAAGGACGCAAGCAAGAAGCAATTAATCTTATACCCCGGGTGTTAGCAATTGGCGAAGAACCCAGAACCCTTGAAGTGGCTGGACTAATTTCACATTATGTTGGTGATGTGTTAAATGCAAAAAAATACTTTCTGCGTTCTATAAATATAAACGAAGCCTATAAAGATGATCCTAATACAGTAAGTCCTATTGGCCTTGGGCAGATTCTTATTGAGGAGGGGAAAAAAGTGGATGCTGACGTTTACCTTTCACATGCGATGAATGTCAATCTAGACCAAATTGCAAAGGGCACACAAAGTTATGAACGCAGTTTTTACATTGCCGCCATTCATGCGATTCGCGGCAATAGAGATCAATCTCTTTTTTGGCTTCAAAAAGCGATCGACCTAAACTGGGTTGACTATGCTCACATAGTGTACGGTCCGTATTTTGTTAAGTACAAAACTGACCCCGACTTTCTTGAGAAGGTAGAATTCGTCCGTTCAAAATCAGATTCTATGCGCCAGAAAGCGGAAGAATATTAAGACCAGTTCTTTTTATCTTGTCTTTCCCTTATAGTACGAGGGAGTTCCGCAATCCGAAAGTTGTGTTTTAACTAACCCTCCGGTTGCATGTATGACCCCGGAAATTACTGCAGTCGACATCGAGGTGCCTGTCATTAAAATATATTGCGGTAATGTGGAATAAGGATTATTTATATAGGTCGTAAATACATCCGTGCCTACTGCAACGTAATCAATCGGGTCGTTAGACCCAAGTACCCCATAGTTGGAATAGAAAGTACATTTCCCTTCTTTATCAATGGAAGCAACTGTGCGAATAAACGCTGAAGGGGAAGAATTACCATTGAAACATCCTGGAAATGATTTACTTGCATCTCCCCCATCATTACCTGCTGCTATAACTACGTAAACACCTTGTGTTGCTAAATCATTAATTATTTTCCTAATCGGAGAACCGGGCCTACAATTAACTACACAATAGGCTCCAATACTAAGGTTTACTACATCTCCTGTTACCCTGCGAGTATAAATCCAGTCTAAAGCAGTTTTTAAATTACCCCATTCGCCCTTTCCATGGCTATCCAATACCTTTATGGGTATGAGAGGCGCCCCGGCCGATACACCCACTCTAACAGTCAATTGATTAGGCGGAACCTGGTCATCTTTAAAAGAGAATGGTCTTGCCCCAACGATACCGGCCACCCCGGTACCATGTCCGTTGTCATCATTGGTATTATAACTATTGTCAGTAAAATTTTTCGCTAATTTATTTCCAAATTCATCTGTCTTCTTAATATTTAAGTCCGGTTGACCATCCTGAATCCCGGTATCCACAATCCATACTCTGGTTGACTTTGTAGAACCATCCATGTACCCACCCGCCTCGTATAGTGAATAGGACTGTAAGTCTTGGCTTCCAATTGTATTTGGATACAGATTTTGCTGAATAGGTTGCCCTTGTTGGATAGGCTGGCCTTGCTGGATGGGCTGGCCTTGCGAGGCCGGATCAACATTTCTAATTTCAAAATCATCATCAACAAACTCAATATTTTGAGTATCCATTCTAAGTTCGGCAGCTTGCGCAGAATCCATGAAGGCGACAAAACCCACAGCTAATCCCACTATTACAGAAGACGGTTTTACTTTAAGATTTTTATCTTTTATATACTTTTCTACTTTATTTAATTTCTTCGCCCGAAGGGAATCGCCCAAAGCACCTTGCTTATCCTTTGCATCGACCGACACCATTGGTGTCTCCTTCATCGTTACTACATATTGACCAGGGATGATGCGAAGGCCGGAAGACGGAGACTCATCGTTGCTAGATTTTTCATCAGACTGACTTTTATCGGAACATGAAATGACGACCATTGCGAGAACCGCAAACAGAATTCGTGTAATGGATTGCATAGCATTTAGGGATTTGGGTCA
>Ga0154020_10002497_pt1 | contig 22410 bp, 17 predicted proteins | sample Klosneuvirus_201_FD_109709 | JGI IMG/M metagenome (GOLD analysis project Ga0154020, IMG submission 109709) | Active sludge microbial communities from wastewater, Klosterneuburg, Austria - Klosneuvirus_20160825_MG | ecosystem: Engineered > WWTP > Aerobic digester > Activated sludge | place...
ACCGGCGCCAGGGCCGAGGTCCATGAGGTAATCCGCCTGGCGCATCGTGTCCTCGTCGTGCTCGACGACGAGCACGGAGTTCCCGATGTCGCGCAAGTGCCGAAGCGTAGCGAGGAGGCGATCGTTATCGCGCTGGTGCAAGCCGATGCTCGGCTCATCGAGAATGTAGAGCACACCGACGAGTCCCGCGCCAATCTGCGTCGCGAGCCGGATGCGTTGAGCCTCGCCGCCACTGAGAGTGCCGCTCTCGCGATTGAGCGTGAGGTAGCCGAGCCCGACGTTCTTCAGGAAGCCCAGGCGAGCACGAATCTCCTTCACCGGCTCCACGGCAATCTTCTTCTGAAAATCCGTCAGCTTGAGATTCGCAAAGAAGTCGTCCGCCTGATCGACCGAGAGTCCGCAGACGTCCATGATCGAAAGTCCCGGAAACTTCCGGCCAGTAATCGGTGAATCAGTATTCAGTGAAACAGTACTGCGTTTCGCCGAACGCTTGGGGGCTGCTGACGGTTCACTGATTACTGACCTACTGTTTACTGAATACTTCTCATCCCCCACTGCACTCAGCGTCACCGCCAGCACCTCGCGCTTCAGACGCTGACCGTTGCACGCGTCGCAGAATTGCGGGTTCATGAACGCCTTGAGCCGGTTCCGTGTGAACTCGCTTTCGCTTTCCTCGTAGAGCCGCTGCATGTTCGGCAGCACGCCTTCAAACGGCTTGCTGACCTTGCTCATCTTGCCCGCGCGCCAAAAGTTGAAATCTACCGCCTCTTCGCCCGTGCCGTGCAGCAGCTTTTTGCGGAAGTCCTCGGGCAGATCCTTGAAAGGCGCTTCGAGGCTCACGTTGTAGTGCGAGGCGATGCCGCGCAGCAGACTCTTGTAGTAAACGATCATCCGCTTTCCGCCGCGTCGCCACGGGAGAATCGCGCCGTCGTCGAGCGACTTGTCCGGGATCGGCACCACGAGCGCCTCGTCGAAAACCATCTTCTGGCCAAGGCCGTGACAGACCGGACACGCGCCGCTCGGAGCATTGAAGGAAAAATGTTTTGGCGTGAGCGTCTCGAAACTCTTGCCGGTGCCCGGACTGTAGTTCCGGTTTGAGTGCAGCACTTCGGTCCAGTTGGAAGTCGATGACGCATCGGGCGGCTGGTGCAGTAGGAGCAAACGACCTTCGCCCCACTTCAGCGCGGTCTCGACGGAATCGCTCAGGCGGACGCGAATTTTGTCGTCGATGACGAGCCGGTCCACGATTACGTCAATGTTGTGCTTCGCCTTCGGATCGAGTTTCACACGCGTGTTCGCCGCGAGTTCGACCAGTTCGCCGTCCACGCGAGCGCGCACGAAGCCCTCGCGAGCCAAGCGCTCCACCACGTCGCGGAACTCGCCCTTCTGATCCTGAATTACCGGCGCAAGCAACATCACGCGGGTCTTCGGCGGCAGCGCGAGGATCTTGTCCACGATGTCGCTCGTGGTCTGCGGGACGATGGGCACGCCGGTGTCCGGACAATGCGGCTGACCGACATTCGCGTAGAGCAGGCGCAAGTAATCGTAAATCTCCGTCGTGGTCGCGACCGTTGAGCGCGGGTTCATGCCTGAGCGGCTTTGCTCAATGGCGATGGACGGAGAGAGACCCTCGATGTAGTCCACGTCCGGCTTCTGCATCTGGTCGAGGAACTGCCGGGCGTAGGCGGAGAGGGACTCGACGTATTTGCGCTGGCCCTCGGCGTAAATGGTGTCAAAGGCGAGCGAGGATTTGCCCGAGCCGGAGAGGCCGGTGATGACCACCAGCTTGTCGCGCGGGATTTCGAGCGTGAGGTTCTTCAGATTATGCTCACGCGCGCCGCCGATTCGGATGAATTCCTTTCCCATGATGTGCGAATCGTTCGCTTAGATAATCCCGGCACTTTAGTGGAGAGTTCGCACGAAGCAAAGGAGATGTCGTGTGAAGGCAAAACTTTGTCGGGAACAAATCCAGATTGACCCGAATAAGCAATACCCTAATCTTCGTCTCTACCAGCCAGTAAAACTGATAACAAAAACGAACCAGGTTTTATTATGGATAACAGAACAAACCAACCGGCCGGCGATTCTCGTCGGACGTTCATCAAGAAGACCGCTGCCGTAACGGCGGCCGTCACCGCAACGGGCATTCTCAAGACGCCCGTTTACGGACAAAACAAAGCTCCTTCCACGGGCCGCGTCATTGGTGCCAATGACCGTATCGCCGTCGCCGTTATCGGTGTCGGTGCCGGCATCGGCAAGAACCACCTCGAAGGCATCCATAAGAACGCCTCGCAGAACAACGTCGTCGTAGCCGCAGCGTGCGATCTCTTCAACAAGCGCCGCGATTGGGCGAAGGAAAAAGCCGGCCTGAAGGATTCCGATCTCTTCAGCGACTACCGCAAGCTGCTCGAACGCGGCGACATCGACGCCGTCGTCGTTGCCACCCACGATCCGTGGCACGCGCCGATCTCCATCGACGCGATGAATGCCGGCAAGCACGTCTATTGCGAAAAGCCGATGACTCGCTACCTGGACGAAGCGTTCAAGGTCCACGATGCGGTCAAGAAGACCGGCAAGTGCTTCACCGTCGGTTCCCAGGGAGCGTCTGCTGGTGCCTGGCACAAAGCCGCGCAGCTCATCACCGCAGGCAAGATTGGCCAGCTCGTCTGGGCCCAAGGCTTCTACTGCCGCAACAATCCGAAGGGCGAATGGAACTATGCCATCGAGAAGGAAAGCACCCCGGAAAACATCGACTGGAAAGCGTGGCTCGGCCCCGTGTCGAACCGCCCGTTCAGCGCGGACGCCTTCCACCGCTGGCGCAAGTATTACCCCTACTGCGGCGGTCTGCTGGGCGATCTCGTTCCGCACCGCTTGCACCCGCTCATGATCGCGACCGGCAAGCCGGAATTTCCGACTCGCGTCACCAGCATCGGCACACGCCATGTGCATACGGATCGCAAGACGCCCGGGACTCCCGAGCGTGATGTGCCCGAGCACGTTCAACTGTCGGCAGAGTTTCCGAACGGCATGTTGCTCACGGTCAGCAGCAGCACCGTCAACGCGAAGAGCGACGGTTTCCGCATCTACGGCCATCAGGCCACGCTCGAAATCGGGGACTCTGGCAACGTTCTCCAGATGATTCCGGAACGCGGTTTCGCCGACGAATACGAAGGGCTGACCGAAGTCGAACGCAAAGACCTGGGCATCGAACCGATCAAGGGGCTCCAGCACGAAGACATCCGAGTTCACGAGAAGAACTGGTTCGATTGCATCCGCTCCGGCAAAGCGCCGAACGCAAACATCGACCTCGCGGTGCGCGTGCAAACGGTCATCTCGCTCGCCGAAATCGCTGAACGACTCAAGATCACTGCGCTGTTCGACGAGAAGACCCGCAAGGTCACCACGGCGGACGGCAAGGAAGTGAAGCCGCTCACCTACGGTTCCGTTAAGGGACTTTCGTAAGTCGTCTCGACTCTGATTACACACAGGTTTCGCGAGCCAAAAGCCGCGAAACCTGTTTTTCTTTGCCCGCGTCCGACGAGCCGCCGCAACACTTGAGCAACACGTTTCCAGAACCCGTCACGCTGGCGCGTCACGCCATGGCCACGCGCTTTGAGATCGTGTTGCACGGAGAGAATCCCGTGGCGTTGCGCGCGGCCGGCGAGGAAGCGCTCGACGAGATCGACCGGCTCGAAGCGCAGCTCAGCCTGTATCGTCCCACCAGTGAGATTTCCCACGTGAACGCCCGCGCCGCGCGCGAGTCCGTGCGCGTTTCGCCACCGGTTTTCCGCCTGCTCGAACACGCCCGGCAGCTCGCGATCGAAACCGACGGTGCGTTCGACATCACCGTCGCACCGCTCGTCCGCTGCTGGGGCTTCATGGGCGGAACGGGCCAGATGCCGGACGCCAACGCCATCGAAGACGCGCGACGGCGAGTCGGCATGCAGCACGTGGAACTGGAGCCCAAGTCGTTCACGGTTCGATTCGCGCGCGACGGAATGATGATTGATCTGGGCGCCATCGGAAAAGGCTACGCGCTGGAACGCGCCGTGGAACTCCTGAACGACGCGGGCGTCCACAGCGCGCTCTTGCACGGCGGCACCAGCACCGTCCATGCGATCGGAACACAACCGGATGGTTCGCCGTGGACGATTGCCATTGAGAGGCCGCGATTAGATCCCGGCGATGACGCTCATCTGCTCGCGCAAGTTCCGTTGACGAACGAAGCCATGTCGGTGTCTGCGGTGTGGGGAAGATCCTTCGAAGCCGGCGGCAAGACTTATGGACATGTCATCGACGCCCGAACGGGCCACCCAACCGAAGCGGCGTTATTGTCGGCAATCGTGCTGCCCTCGGCGACTGAGACTGATGCACTTTCGACCGCGCTGCTGACGCTGGGAGCCGGAGGATTGCCGAAGATCGTTGGATTGCGACCCGGCGCGCGGGGATTGGTCGTGGACCGAAGCGGAAGTCAGCTGAAAATCGCGTCAGCGGGCATCGCCTGCGCTGCCCGTGACGACCGCAGGAGCTGAATTCGAAAGGACCTCCGTGGAGGATGTCCCCTGCTCCACCGGGAAACCGAACTTCGCGAGAATCACGTTTCCATTCACCTGAGTCTGGATGAACAGCTTCAGGAAACCGGTCTTCGGCACAATGAACCGAAATGGCACCTCCGGCCCGCTTCGCGCCAGTTCATGCGGCGGTTCACCGTGGGAGTGGACGTGAATCATCGTATTGCGATCGTCGAGGAACCCCACAATGTGTGCAAACGATCCCATCAGCGGTTCGAGTCCGAAGCACGGCTTGCCTTGTGGATCTGTGACCCGCAGACGCGCATTCACAGGCTGGCCGGCCACCACTTTCTTGCGGTCAAATCGCAGATCGAACTTCCAGCCGTAGATTGAATCTTGCATTTGAGTGACCTTGGAAATCGGCCTGGTCAGAACCGGACCTGTCCCGATCACCGCCTGCGGCGCCTCGTTCCTCCCCGTGGCCAGCGGCGTTACATCCAGCCACATCAGATAATTGCCTGTTCGCTTCGGAGTCATCACAAACACAAAATCACCCGGGCGTCCGGACGTGATCGGATGTTCGTGATGGTAATCCTCCAAGGCTGGATCGATGGCAAGCACGTGCAATCGTCGCGTGTGCATCTCGATGAGCTGCAGGGAACCGACACCCGCTCCTTTGCCATCGCGCAACCGCAGATCGACCTGCACCGTTTGATTTGAAACCAGCGCCGGGGAAATCGCCTTGACCGTCAATGTGGGACTCGCGGGCAGGAAAGCCTTGGGATTAATCTTGGCGATGCCGAGCTTCAGCGAGCCTGGCTGATACTTGGAGTACAGATCCTCCATCATCGTCCGCACTGTCGTCACCGATTGAGTGTAGACGGTGACATTGGTCGTCGTCGCTGCATCCACCAGCGTCGAACGCAACTTGCCCAAGGCATCCTTCGCCTGACGCACCGCCTTCATTGTTTCCGAACCTTGCCTGACGCTCCCGCGATGGAGCAGAGCGAACTTGCTCAGGAAGACATTGACCCTCCCCGGCGCATAACTCCACGCCTCCGCCCTCGAGATCTCCTCCAATGCTTCCAGTTCCAAAACAGTTTGCTGCCAGAGATCCGGCAACTCGCCCCCGTCGGTGCCGCACCACGCCTCACCTAAAGGCACCGCCGCACGCAACGCCAGCGTTGTCGTCACGATCCAAACAGTCACGAAAGCACGGAACATATTCAGTCAAAGGCTGGCACTCGCACCGGAGACCGTCAAGGAACCCGCCAAGCGCCTACCATTCCTTCGGAGCCACCGGGGTTCCACTCAAGCCCGCGGATCGCCGGGTCGATGTCCTCCCCAGAATATGCGCATCGTCAAAGTCGTCTTCTTCGCGCTCGCTGGCCTTGTGGCCGGCGGCTTCCTGTTCAAAAGCGGTTACCGGGAATTCAGTGAAACCCGCCAACTTCAGCAAGAAGCGGCGACAATCGAGGCCAAGGTCGTGGACGAGCGCACTCGACATCGCGGCAAAGGTCGCACCCGTTACTACCTGACCGTCGAATTCCAAACGCCGACGCGAGCGCCAGTGGTCCAGGAAACTGAAGTCGACTACGACACCCATTCGCAAGGCGCGGCAACGGGGCACGTGTTGGTTCACTATCTTCCGACCAGCCCAAGCGTCCTCCGCGCCGGCCCGACCGTAACCACTGAGTTTGGCAACATGCTGTTGGGAGCGTTCATCGTGGGCTGCGGCGGCGTCAGTCTGCTCTTCATCCGGCAGCCATCGAACCGCAAGGAACTCGCCGAAGACACCGTCAAGAATCTCGAATCACTCTGCGACACCGACCAGCGATACGTGACGGTGGATGGAAAGACCTTCACGGGCGTCGACCAGAACTTCTACGACACAGCGCAGCGCGAGTTCGAATCGCACGGCTTCGTGTTCCTCGAAGACATGGAGGTAATCGCAAGCAAACCAGTCAAGGGACTGACGCGAACGTTCGTGCGCTTGATGCTCAGTCCCGACCGCACCCGCGTCGCGAACATCTTCCACGTCAAACCCGGACTCCTGTTCAAAACCCTCGGCGCAAAAGACGCTCGCGTGATCGGCATCGATACCCAGATGTCGGACAATTCGTTCGTGTGCACCGATAGCGCGGAAACCTGCAACGCGCTCAACAGTCCACCCGACATCAACAGTTCTCACCTGCCCGCCTCATCCACCGTGGAGATGGTCCTCACCGCACACGCTCATCGCGTCGAAACCCACGCAGTATTCCGCGCCGGGGCCGCGCCGGTAAAAATGTACAACTCCGAAGACGTCCGTCGCTCAATGGAATTGCAGAACCGGATCAAAGCCGCATTCCGCCAGAAAGTGGGACTCAGCAAGGAGGAACTCGAACGTCTCGCCGGCACCAGAAACAATCCGGTGGTAAACGACCTCCACGCGGATCTCGAGCGTCACCGCGACCAGTCCCGCCGCGACGCCGCTTGACCCTAGATCTCATGCGAAGCAAAAAGCGCGGAAGCGAAGTCTGGAAGCCCGCCTGACCTGAACCGCAGTGGAAGAGCTTCGGGACCGGCCGGGAATTCCGTCCTACCCGCATTCCAAACTTCTTTTCGCGATCTTCGACAGCGATCCGGTTCAACAGGCTGACGCTGTTTGGTGAACAGAGGGAGAATTGGAGGAGACTCTCCCGGCAACCGCGCTTTGAAGGCGATGTTGGGATGATAACGGCGTCGCGAGTAAGTCGTGACGATCCCACCCACTTAGCGGAGATAGATACTGGATTCCACGCACCCGCCGCTCCAATTCCGCATTTCGCCCCTGCCGACCGGCAACTCGCGGCAAACCACTGTCTACAAGTCCAGCCCGCAGCTACTTTCCGCGCGTCCACCGAACAACAACCAGAAGTTGCAATGCTATGAACAATTCACGGTTATTTGATGCTTTCGAACGGAAGGGGAAATCCATCGCCAGCGTGGCGGTGGCGGCGATCTGCTTCAGCCTGCCCCAGGACGCGGCAGCTCAAGGCTGCGTGGCAGCACGGGGCGCCGGCATGACCTGCTCGCCCCACGGAATTCATCTGGGGGAAAACCTCCCACCCAGTTCCGGTTTTCAAGTGAACGTGGGCTATCGCTGGCTGAATTCGGATCGCCACTTCACCGGCTCCCACGAGGAGAAACACCGTCAGGAAGAAGGGAGCGAAGTCATCAATAAATCGCACTTCACGGACGTGACGCTTTCCTACGCCTTCAATCCCCGGTTTAGCGCGTCATTCACGATTCCGTTCGTGCTCCACGATCGCTCGCAGGTCGTGCGGTCCAATGACACCGAACGCACCATCCTCCAGCGTTTCCACACCCAGTCGTCCGGCATCGGCGACGTGCGCCTGGAAGGCAGTGGATGGATTCTCGACCCCAGTAATCATCCCAAGGGGAACATCCTGCTGGGGCTTGGACTCGACATGCCCACCGGGGAAAAGGATTCGAAGGATACGTTCCAAGTCTTTCGCGACGGACAGATCGTGGCCGAGGAACGCAATGTCGACCAGTCGATCCAGCCGGGGGACGGCGGCTGGGGATTGATCCTCAGCATGTATGGCTACCAGCAAATCGCCCCCCGCTTGAACGCCTTTGTAAACGGCTCCTACACGATCACCCCGGAGGAGAAGAATGGCGTGCAGACATCACGCTCCAATCCGTTCGAAGCAGAAATGTCGATCGCCGACAGCTACATGGGCCGCGCCGGTTTGGAATACGTCCTCTGGCCCAAGCACGGACTCACCTTGAGCCTGGCCGGGCGCATTGAAGGAGTGCCGGTTTACGACGCAATAGGCGGCAGCGAAGGATTTCGTCGTCCCGGTTTCGCCATCTCAATCGAGCCCGGCCTGATGGCCAGCTACAAATCGTGGTCGTTCGGCCTCTACGTTCCAGTGGCTCTCCACCGCAATCGCGAACGCAGTGTGCCGGACAAACAATTCACCGCGTCCAGCGGCACGTTCCGCCACGGCGATTCCGCCTTCGCCGACTACCTCGTCATGTTCAATCTGACGAAGCGGTTCTAATCGATACACGGCAATCGAACGAGCCGCGCATCTTCACCGAAAGCAAAACACCCCAAGCGTCCAGCTTGGGGTGTTTTCGTTTATCGAAAGCGCTTCGCTCGCGAACTCAAATGCCGAGGTTGGAAAGCGTCGTGCAAATCGAGTTCACCGCTTGAACCAGTTTCGGATGCGATTCCTCAAAGCCCTCGACGGAACGCGACAGGCCCTTCAACGAAAGCTCCATCAGTTCCGGATTGCGCTCCTCACGCGTTGCTTCATGTGCGGATACCGCCGTGAAGCCCGCGATGCTTTGAGCCTTCTCCGCATCGCTCTCCGAAAGATCTGATACCTCCGCCTTCAGCGTGGCCAAAAGCTTCAAGAGCTCCGCCCGGCTTTCGTCGCTCAACGCCTCGGAACTTCGGAGTCGTTCCTCAATTTTTCCAATTGTGTCTCGAATCATATCGGAGCCTGTTGGTTGAAGTTATTCTGAACAGCCATTCCCGGCATTCGCGAAATCAAACCACACGAGCCTCGCCGGCGCCCTTCACCACCTCCCCAATGAACCACGCCTTTTGCTTTTGTGCGCGCACGAACTTCATCACGGCGTCGGCCTTGTCCTGCGCCACGATCACCGTCATGCCGATGCCCATGTTGAACACCTGATACAATTCCTCGTCCGGCACACCGCCCTTCGCCTCGATCATCTTGAAGATCGGCAGCATGTCCCACGAGCCCTTGCGAATCACAACGTCGCACTTCTTCGGCAGCACGCGCGGGATGTTGTCCACAAACCCGCCGCCGGTGATGTGCGCGAGTCCCTTGATGGCGCGGGGCTGACCGTCGCGATTGAACTTCTTCAGCAACTCCTGCACGAGCATTCCGTAGCTGACGTGGACCTTGAGCATCTCGTCTCCGATCGTATTACCGAGCTCAGCGACGCGCGTCTTGGGTTTCAATTTCAGATCTTCGAAGAAAATCTTTCGGGCCAGGGAGTAACCGTTCGTGTGAAGGCCGCTGGCCTCCAGACCAATCACGACATCGCCGGGCCGTATGGTCTTTCCATCGAGCATTCGTGGTTTGTCGACCACCCCGACGATCGTTCCGCTCACATCATACTCACCAGCCTGATAGAAGCCCGGCATCTGCGCCGTCTCGCCGCCGATGAGCGAGCAACGATTCGCCGCGCAACCGCGCGCGAAGCCCTTGATGATCTCGGTGAAAACGTGCGGCTCCAGCTTTCCCGTGCCGAGGTAGTCGAGGAAGAACAACGGCTCCGCGCCGAGCACCGCAATGTCGTTCACGCAGTGGTTCACCAGATCCTCGCCGATGGTGTCGTGACGGTCCATCGCGAAGGCGATCTTCAACTTCGTGCCCACACCATCAACGCTCGAGACAAGCACCGGCTGCTTGAACTGCCGCGTGTTCAGCGCGAACAAACCTCCAAATCCACCCACCTTGCCCATCACTTCGCGACGATGGGTGGAGGCAAGCAATTGCGGTAAGGTGGCCTTGACCTTGTTACCCAAATCGATGTCCACACCAGCGCGCGCGTAAGCTTTCTGTTTCATGAGGGGTGAGAGTAAACCGCCAAGCCGTCAAACACGCCAAGCGGAATCTTCGGAGGATGTTCTGGGAGAAAAAAAAGTGATTCGGGCAACAGACGCCAAGGAGGTGGGGGTGGAGAACCCCGCTGAAGAAACGTTCTGCTACCCGAATCGAGTCCGTTGTAAAATATCGGCGCTTGGCTTGTCAAGCGATGTTCCGGAAATTCTTGGCGACTTCTTTAAAAACTTCACCCGCGCTCGCTGATGGGACAATCCTATTTTGTCGACCTCATCGCCAATACCGCGCCGCCCGTGATTCCCGCGTCATCTCCCAGGCGCGTCGCCATGATCTCGATGCCCTTCGTGGTGCCCGGCAAAGCATGTGCCTTGGCGACCTTTTCAATGACCGGCAACATTTCGTGCTCCAATTGCTCGATAATCCCTCCGCCCAGCACAATCACCTCTGGATTGAAGAGGTTGATCAGATTTCCCACCGCGATTCCCGTGTACTCCGCGGCTTGCTCGATCACCTTCTCCACGAAGCGATCGCCACGACGCAGCGCCTTGCGGATGTCGCCGCTCCGCATATCCGCCAGATCCTTGCCCAGCATGTCCACGAGCAACGTCTCCTGACCTTTCTTCACTGCGGACTGAATCGTACGGAAAATCGCCCTCCGGCTCGCCAGGGCTTCGAAGCAACCGCGATTGCCGCAACCACACTCAGGACCGTCGATATCGATCACCATGTGGCCCACCTCGCCAGCGGATCCGTTGAAGCCCGTGTAGAGCTTGCCGTCGATGATGATCCCGGCGCCAACGCCGGTGCCGAGAAATATTCCGATGAGGTGTTTGACCTTCCCTTTCAATTCCGCGTCGAAGACACCCATCGTATGGAGCTTGCAGTCGTTCTCGAGAAAGACCGGAACCTCCAGTTCCTTTTCCAACGCCTTCTTTAGAGGAACGTCCTTCCAGCTCAAGTTGGGCGCGAAGATTACCCTGCCCTCCTCGGTGTTGACCGCACCCGGCGCTCCGATGCCAATGCCGCGAATCTCCTTCAACGTAAGATCGCTCTCGTCCACCACGTCGCGTACGCAACGCGCCACCCTTTCAATGACTCCCTCCGGTCCGCGCTCGGGCTTGGTGCTGATCTTGATGCGTGCGAGGCACTCGTACTTCGCATCGAAAACGCCTGCCAGGATTTTGGTTCCGCCCAAATCCACCCCTACCAGGTGGGTTGCCTTGCCATTCTCAGCCATGATATTTGCCTGCTGAATTAATCCAATTATCCGAACCCGAAGCCGCCGTCCGGCTCATCATTCGGCATCCACGCCGTTTCAAATCGAACTCTCCTCCCCGCTGCTACTTCTTCGCCAACACCTGCTCCGTCTTCTGCTGCAGCTCCGCGTTGATTTCGTCCGGAGACCGATCCCCGTCAATGATTCCAAAGCCGTAACTAAGCTGCAGCTTCTCGAACTGCGCTGCCATCAGGCTCTGGTAACGGATGAAACTATCGAACATGTCGCGGGACAACCCGAGATCCATGCCGCTCTCCCAATAATCGAGCGCAAAGTCCTTCGCAAAATTTCGCTGCACAAGAATCTCCGGCGATACCTTCAGATAAAATACCGCGTCGGGCACCAGCGCGATTCCGTACAAGTTCTCCAGCCACTTCGCATCCATCCCACGCACCAGGTCGCGCGCCATCAACGTGTAGATGTAACGGTCCGCCAGCACGATGAACCCCGCCTTCAACGCCGGTAGAATCGAGTTCTCAATCTGGTCCGCGAAATCCGTCGCGTAAAACAGGCTCAGCGTCGTGCGGCTCAGAATGTTTCCCTTTTTCGCCTGGTCCAGTTCCTCGCTCACCAGCGTCGAACGCTTCAATCCCACCTGAACCGTCGCGTGACCGGCGCCTTCCAGCCAGCGCATGAGCATTTCGATCTGTGTTGAGCGACCCGAGCCATCCGCGCCTTCCACCACGATCAATCGTCCCGCCAGCTTTTTGAGATCCACATTCGGCAGGCCATGCCCGTAAAAGCGGCGCGCTGTGCGCTGCGGGATGACGATTGGCCCGCTGGCTCGACGGGCGGTGTTCTTCGTGCGTTTTTCCATCGCTTGAAATCAGTGGGTGGTGGGCACCGGCTTGGACGAACGCCCCGTGGCGCTCAGCACCGCGTGGCTGGTCTCCGTGCTGAACGCCGACAAATCAATCTTCGACGCGATCAATTCGCGCACAACACTCTGCTGTGCTTCGATCGGCTGGTTCGCATCCATCACGAGAAAGTTGAACTCCGTGCTCATCGCAAGGTACTGCTCCAGAATCCGGCCCTGAAAAATGCGGAAGCTTTCGTAGGGATCATTCGACAACCGCAAGTCCATCCCGGCCTCGAAGTATTTCAGCTGCGGACGCCCGTCGAGGATGCGGTTCAGCGAGACTTCCAAGTCCGCCTTGAAGAAGAACGTCAGATCCGGCAACGCGGCAAAGTTGTAAATCCCACGCACCCATTCCGGCGGACAACCGCGCACGGTGTCGCGCGCAAACGCCGTGTAGATGTAGCGATCGCACAACACCAGATACCCGGCGCGCATCAGCGGGACCAGCTGTCGCTCGTAGCGATCCGCAAAATCCGTCGCGTGAATCAGGCTGAAGGTGGTGGGACTGAGCAGCTCGCGTTTCTTTCCCTTGCTGGTGGCGGATTTGACCAGATCGGAGGAATTCCATTCGCTGAAGAACACCTTCAGCCCCTGCAACTCCAGCCATCGTTTGAAGAGATAGATCTGGGTCGACTTGCCGGAGCCATCCAAGCCTTCCACCGCGATCAATCGACCGGGAAATCCAAGTTCCGCAAAGGTCTTCGTCATTGCTGCGAGGAAACTACGGCGAAGCCGCCGGAAGACAATAATTTTATAATTACACTTCCCCGGACAACCGCAGATCCCTCACGACACGGACGCGTAAGAAACGAGGCGTCTCCCCTTAGCGACCACTGCGCCCTTCGCGTGAGGCAACCTGTTCCTCTCACTCAGTGCCCTTCCGCCTTCTCCTTCTCCACGTGCAAGCCGCGAAGCTTCTCCCACAGCAACTGCATCCGGCGCGGGTTCGCTGCATCGCCAAAATCCGCCTCACGCCGATTCGCATCCGCCGCAGCCGCCCCGGCCGCGAGCGCCTCCAGCAACGTCTCCAATTCGCCCGCGCCGATCGATACGGCAAGTCGATCCTCCTGCTCCAGCCGCGCTGCCTTTCGAGCGAACTCGAGGAACACCGCGCACGGCTCCAGACACGGCACCACGCTCGGCGTCGACGCCGCATCCGGCTCCAGCCCCGCCACCGTCCACAGCCGACGCTTCAGGCAAAACCGCGCATCGCAACACGCGCGAATCACCGACGCCGCCTGCGCGTCATTCAGCATCGCTGTGATGCGATACATCCCCGTCTGCCGACCCGTGAATTCCCGGTAATGCGTCGCTCCGGGATTCTCTCCCAGCGCCGCAAACCAATCCGCGAGTCCGCCCGGATACAAATGGTTCAAGGCGGCTTCCAGCGAATGCGCGTCCATCGCCTTCGCCCTCCAGCCCCGGCGCAACGTCGGTGCCGATTTCAGCGGGCGAAACGCGCCCGTCTCCGTTGTCAGCGCCAGCTCGCGCAACGCCTCCACCGCCACCAGGCGGAGCGACTCAGCCGCCGCTGCAGCATCGTCCGTGTGACACAGTTCAAAACCGCCGCCACTCCGCCGCACCAGCACCTGGGCAAATAGAAACTCATCGCCCAACTGGGCGACGAAGGCGGCGAGCGCTGGATGAGCCGGTCTGGTCATGGCCTTCGAAACTAGAATGCGACTTCGCAGAAGCAAATGATTTTAGTTGTCGCCTCCCGGAGCGCAGGGCATTACCGGCCAATGCAATATTTGTTCGCGGCGTTGATCGGGCTTGTGGGGGGCGTCACCAGCGGATTGTTCGGGGTCGGCGGCGGCATCGTCATGGTGCCCGCAATGGTTTACCTGATGCAGACCAACATCAAAACCGCCATCGGCACCTCGCTCGTCGTCATCATTCCCACCGCGCTCACCGGCGCCTACAAGCACCAGCAACTCGGCAACATCGACTGGAAAGTCGCCGCCTCCCTTGTCCCGCTCGCCATTATCGGTGGCTTCGTCGGCGCCGCGCTCACCAAGCACCTTCCCGCCGACGTGCTGAAAAAATGCTTCGGCGGCTTCATGATCCTCGCCGGCTGCCGCCTGCTGTTCTTCAAGTAACCAGCCGCCTCATCCCGCTTCGCCGCGCAGCTTCGCTTCGGCGAGATGGATGAGATCGTGGTTGGCCAGGGCGGTGGGCTGAAGTCGCAGCGCCTTCTTTGCAGCGCGCAGAGTGATCTCCCATTTTTCCAGTTGTGCCGCGCACAGCGCCATGCCGTTCCACGCTCCGAAATGGTTCGGTTTGAGGCGCACCACTTCTTCACAAACGCGCAAGCTGCCGCGAGCGTTGCCGAGCAGGTAGAGCACGGTGGCTTGCTTGTTATGCGCTTCTGCCCATTCGGGATATTTCACCGCGAGCTTGCCGAAGATCGTCAACGCATCCTCCAGCTGACCGCCGTTCATGCAGGCGACACCTTTGTCCATCACGCGACGCGCCTCCGGACCCTGCTCGTTCAGCCAGCATTCCCAAAGTCCGGCGGTGGCGAGCTGCGCGGCGATCAAGTTTTCCGAGGAAAGACATTCCACGAGGACACCTTCCGCGCGCAGCTCCACGAGCCGATGCAACGCCACCTCGCGTTCCATGGGCAATCCGCCAAGCAGGTCGCGCTTCAGTTGCGCGAGTTGCGCCGACGATGATCCATCGTCATCCGCAGCGGGCGACAAGTCATCGTTCAATCGCAGGGCCATACGCCACTATATCGGTGTTCGGGTTCTCGTCTCAATGTTCCCGCTACGACGGTGTCCATAGCCGGGGCGCGTCTGGCGCGGCGCCGACTCGACGGGCTTTGAGGGTAACGAACGGCGGGACGAATGCGCTGCGGTGTTTGAAGGTTCCCGGTTCCGCCGCAGGATCGCCGTGCCGCGGCTCGACGAGATCCTCCAGGACAAATCCGCTCCGACACAGGCCACCGATCAATTCCTGCCAGCGATGCAGGAACTCGACCGTTCCCGCCTCGCGATGGAGGCAACCGGCAATGACCTCGGGCAATGGACCGGTCCGGTAGTACGGTTCCGTCAACGTGTAGCCGCGCGCGGAACCTGTCACCTCCGCCTGCAACGTCGCAGGTTGTTTGTGTTGACTGATGTATAGACCGCCATTGGCGGTCACGCGTGCGACTTCGCGATACACGGCGAGAATGTCTGGAACGTAGCAAGTGCTAACAGGTTGAATCACCACGTCGAACTCGGCGTTGGCAAGCGTCGACAAGTTATCCATCGACGCTTCGACGACGCGGATGGAAACGCCCCGGTCCTTCGCCATCTTGCGATCGAGATCCAGCATGGCGGGACTGAGGTCCACCACAGTGACACTCGCTCCGGCCGCCGCGAAGAGCGCGCTGTGCTTGCCTCCGCCGGCCGCGAGACACAGGACGCGTTTACCGCGCACGTTTCCGTCCAGCCAGCCGCAGTCATCGATCACGGCCATGGGATCGCGGAAGTCGGAATCGCGAGCCGTCTCGGTGTGGGACTGCCCGCGGCGGACGCGTTCATCCCAGGCGCGGCGATTCTGGTCGAGCACTGGATTCATGGTGGGGTTGTATCTCCGAAGGGCCGGGAAGAAAAGACTCTGACGGCGGCAAGACCGTCCGGAGAGTCGCCTGATACGCAATTGTAACAGGGCGGGAGCCGGCAAAGGCTTGTGCAAATCCGCGTCGGCGAAGCATTCTATCGTGAAGCATTGTTGCACCACTCCTAGAAATGCCACCCGGTATGAGCACTCAAAAATCAAAAGACGACAGCCTTCACCTTCACAAGTTCGCCACGGAAGCTCCCGCCAGCGGCGAAGGACTTCACGACATGGGCCAGACGGAGTTCATCAAGCGAACCGCAGCCGAGACGGTGCAGGAAGATGCGTCTCTCGCCGCCCAGCACACTGCGGAGTTTGGTCTGCCCCTCAAGGAAATGCTCGGCGTAATCGCCTATTGCTATGTCAAAGGCGTCTTCAATTCCACGGACATCGCGGCGTTGCTGAAGAGTGATCCGGCTCTCCGCGCAAAGTTTGGCCGCGATCTGCCGGACGGGAATACGGTCCGCCGTTTTCGCCGGAAGTTTGCCGGGGAGATTGAAGATGTCCTTGAGGATGTATTCCGCATGTTCCCGAAAGGAGCGGATGCGGGCGCCATCAAGACCGAGTTCGTGCATCGCCAGGCTGCCGACCTGCTTCATGACGTCGCGTGGACGGACAGCGGAGCGGCAGGGTTACCCCCTCGGCCTCCCTCTGCTTCCTGAATTCGAGATCGCTTCGACAACCGATCGACGCCGACGCTCTTCCCACTGCGATTTGTCCAGCGTGGGCAAAACGGTACACTCATCGCGAACGCCGCGCATGGCATTGATGAATGTTTTGTTTCAATTGACGCTGCGAATCAGCGTTTGCCGCGCGAGTCATCCAACTTTCTGGGCAGCCTCTGCCTGAATGGCACAACGTTTGCAACCTGCCATCTCACAACCAAAAACAAATCGTAACTGGTGACTGGTAGAGGTGGAAACTCCTCGTCCCCTTGCGTTGGCGATTGCCCGCAAGCGCCCGTGATCACCCAGTTGAACACAGACCGAACCTTGAACTCAAAAGCGCCCGCGGCCCAGCCTTCGCCCGTCCTCGAATACCTCCAGCAATTGCACACGGAATTCGCGCCCGTCAAAGACGGCAAGGTGGCCACCTACATTCCGGAGCTGGCCAAGGCCAACCCCGACTGGTTCGGCATCTCCCTCGTCACGACCAACGGAACCTCCTACGAAGTCGGCGACTCACGGCAACAGTTCACAATCCAATCGATCTCCAAACCGTTCGTCTACGGACTGGCGCTCGAAGATCACGGACGTCCCCACGTCATCAGCAAAGTCGGCATGGAACCAACCGGCGATGCCTTCAACTCCATCAGTCTCGAGCCCGGCACCGGGCGTCCGCGCAATCCGATGATCAACGCGGGCGCCATCGCCACCAGTTCGTTGGTCGTCGGCAAAACGGCGCAAGGTCGGTTGCGTCGCGTGGTGGAAATGATGAGCCGCTACGCCGGACGCGATCTCAGCCTGGACAACGAAGTCTACCGGTCCGAAAGCGAAACAGGACATCGCAACCGCGCGATCGGTCACATGCTGCGGAACTTCGACATCCTCACGACGGATCCAATTCCGTCGGTCGAACTTTACTTCAAGCAATGCTCCGTCTCCGTCACCGCGCACGATCTGGCGGTGATGGCGGCCACGCTGGCGAATCGCGGCGTGAATCCGATCACCAAGCAGCAGGCCATCCGCGGCGAATACGTCGAGAGCGTGCTCAGCGTGATGGGTTCGTGCGGCATGTATGACTACGCCGGCGAATGGATCTACACCATCGGCATGCCGGCCAAGAGCGGAGTCGCGGGCGGCATCATCGCCGTGCTGCCCGGCCAGCTCGGAGTCGCCGTCTTCTCGCCGCCGCTCGATGCCCGCGGCAACAGCGTGCGCGGCATCAAGGTCTGCGACGCCCTCTCGCGCCATTGCGACCTGCACATCCTGAACCGCCCCAATCCGGGCGAGACCGCGATTCGCCTCAAATGCACCGGCGCCGAGCTGAGTTCCAACCGCATTCGCACGCCGGAGGAAAGCCAGGTGCTGCATCAAGGCGGCAGTCGGATTCACCTATACCAGCTTCAGGGCAATCTCCATTTCGCGACGGCGGAAACGATCGTCCACGACGTGATGTCGAATCTCGACGGCATTCAGCATCTGATTCTCGATTTCAAGAAAGTGCTGACCGTGAACGAAAGCGCCTGCCGGTTGCTGCATGAGGTGCTGCTTAAGTTCGCCGCGCTGGATCGGATCATCCTTTTCACCCACGCGGATCACCTGCCGCTGCTCCGGCGCTACATGAAGGTGAAGCTCGGAACGCGTTACTCTGAATTGTTCCGGTCCGTTCCGGAGAATGATCTCGCCCTCGAATGGAGCGAGAATCGCATCATCGAATCATCCCTGCCAACCCGGAAGGATGACCGCCCCGTGACGCGCGGCCACTACGAGCTCTTCAAGAACTTCTCGGCGAATGACCTCATCGCGATCGCTCCCCTGCTCCAGCGACGGACCTATCAGCAGGGCGAGACGATCATCAACGCAGGCGATGACGCAGATGAACTCTACTTTCTCGCGCGCGGCGGCGTAAGCGTGTTCGTGCCCCTCGAAGGCGGCGGCCGGAAACGCCTTGCCACCTTCACACGCGGCATGGTTTTTGGCGAAATGGCTGTCATTGACCGCGCGCCACGTTCCGCCATGATCGTCGCCGACACGGAAGTCACCTGCGATGTGCTGAGCACGGCCAATTTTGACGGGCTGGGCACCACGCATCCGGAGCTGAAGATCAAGCTATTGGAAAACCTTTGCCTGGTCTTGTGCCGGCGGTTGCGGATGGTAAACCGAAAGCTGTCGGTGTTCGACTGACACCCGGCCCGCCGTTTCGCCAGGCCGGTTCCGCAGAAATAGAGTCGTCAAGGAGGACGCTCAAAACGCCTGAAATTGTCCCGTTCGGGGCAGTTTCGGATTGTATTGAAGCGCGAGTTTGGTCACGCTGTCGTGTCCGAAGCATTTCGCTCTTCCACCGAAATAATGCCGTTCTGAAACGACTTTGGACGACCCCGTTTGCGCCATGAAGTACGACGTATCGCACCGCAAGAGTTGGTTTGAGATTCTGACTCTGTGCCTCGCCAGCTGGCTGGCGGCATCCCACCACGCCGGCGCCGCGAGCGCCACCCTCTGGCAGGCACGAAATGGGTCCGTGAACGCACCCGTCCGTCCCGTCGAGTGGGCCAAGGGAAATTCCGGCCCCGCCAATTCCCACTATGTCGAGGGTTACTCCGTCCCCTACCGGATGGTCATCGCCGGGCTGACCAATGGTCCGCACACCCTCGTCATCGAGTGGGACACGTTGCACAAAGGCAAACACGCCTTCGACTACATCACGCACTATCAACGACTGGAGCCGCACGACTTGATCGGCAACCACACGGCTGGGGAGATCGTGAATCCGCTCGGCGGACTCGCCGAGACTTTTGGTGAACCAACAACCTTTCCCATTCCCGCACCGTCACCAGCTTCCGGCTCAGCCGCCGGCCAGCCCACCGCCAGTTTCGAAAGCCTCCCGGCGAACGAACGCTTGATGACGATCTGGAACGGTTCCATCACTGGCATCAGCTATCTGTCGGAGGACCTGGTCAACGGCGAGGTGGGAACCACCCGGCTGCAAATCAACTTCGTCGCCACCAACGAGAACGTCGTCATCGCGTGGGGCGGGCACATCGCTTCCAAACTCGACTGGGGCTCCGGCAATTCCGCCGTCGATATCTGGGGCGCGCCGTATCACATGCGCAAGATTTCGCTCAACGGAACAGGCGGCAATCAGGACCGCTCCGTGCAGGCGCTCGCCATTAAGTCCCCGCCGATCGTCGCCCTCAGCGGCGCGACGACCGTTTGTGCGCGCGGAACGAACGTCTTCCACCTCACGACCGACACCAAGGACGACACCGCAACATTCGCGTGGACCATTGGCGAGAATTCGGCCGGCGCGCGAATCGTCGGCGCCACGAACGAAACCTCCGTCGCGATCGTTGCCGAATCCGCCGGAACATTTTCCCTGCACGCCACGGTGTTCTCCAACGGTTCCAAAGGAACCGCCTCGGCTACAGTGATCGTCACCCCAGCCACGACCATTTCCTCGCTCGCGGACTTGAGCGCCTGCCCGAACACCGCCGTCGATTTTTCTATCACCACGGAAGGCACCGCGCCCTTCCGCTACCAGTGGAGCAAGGACGGAGTCGTTCTCGCGGATGCGACCAACAGCTCGCTCGCCCTGCCATCTGTCACCGCAAGCGATGCCGGCGTCTACTGCGTCGAAGTCATCGGTGAATGCGGATCGGCGACCACATGCTCGACGTTGACGATCGAGCCGCCGCTGATTCTCACCGGTCCGGCGGATGCGACGGTGGAATGCTACGGCGACGTTCCTGCGCCCGACATTAATCTCGTCCAAGCGGCGAGCTGTTCCGGCCCCGCAACGATCCTTCACCTTGGCGACTGGCCGCAGACAAACGGAGCGATCGTGACGATCGCGCGCATCTACGAAGCAGTCGATTCGTGCGCCAGCCCTGTGCAGTGGCTCCAGCAAATCATCGTCGCCGACACCATGGCCCCGACCATCGTTTGCCCAGCTGATCTCGCCGTCGTGGAGGACGCGCCGGCGTCTGGCGTTGCGTCCGTGTCATTTTCCACCCCGGCTGGCTCTGACAATTGCGATGCCAGCCCCGCCGTCAGCTGCGAACCCGCCTCCGGCGCCGCCTTCCCGGTGGGCGAAACGATCGTGCTCTGCACCGTCATCGATGCCTCGGCGAACACCAACGCCTGTTCGTTCCGCGTCCACGTCGTTCCACAACGCATCGTCGCGAACAGCACGGGCGATTCCGGTCCGGGAACCCTTCGTCAGGCGATGCTCGACGCCAACTCAGCGCCAGGCTCGAACGTCATCGCGTTCGCGTTCACGGGTGGCGCTCCGTACGTGATCCATCTGCAATCGCCGCTACCTCCCATCACCGATCCCCTCACCATTGATGGCTGGTCCCAAATCGAGTTCCGCGGACAACCGGTCATCGAACTCGACGGCACGAACGTCATCTCCGCTGCCGGAGAAGCTCCATTGGTCGAGGGTCTTCATCTCACCTCGTTCAACAGCGAAGTGCGCGGCCTGACCCTGAACGGATTCGACGTCGGCATCGTCATCTCCGGAGGCGGCGGGAACATCATTCAAGGCAACTTCATCGGCACCGACAGCTTAGGCGCCACGGCCATCAGCAACCGCAGCGATGGCATCCGCATTCACTCGGCCGGGAATCTCGTGGGTGGCGAAACCGCCGCCGCTCGGAACGTCATCTCCGGAAACGGCGGCTTCGGCGTGGTCATCGACGGCAGCAACGCCGTCAGCAACGTCATCGCCGGCAATCTCATCGGCATCGCGGATCAAACCCTCGCGCCGCTCGGCAACGCGCTCGGTGGCGTTGCGCTCCGCAACGGCGCGGCGAACAACCTGATCGGCACCGGCAACATCATCGCGTTCAACGGCGGCAACGGCGTGCTGCTTGAAGCGACGGCCGGGACGGGAAACGCCATTCGCGGCAATAGCATTTACTCCAACGGCGCGCTGGGAATCGATCTCGGCGGCGACGGTGACACGCCGAACGACGACGACGATTCGGATACCGGCCCGAACGAATTCCAAAACGCACCCGTCCTTGCGTTCGCGCAAATCGCGGGTGAAACGACCGTCGTCGCCGGAACCGTGAGAGGCCATCCGAACGCGACTTACCAGATCGATTTCTACCTCGGCGCCACCAATGCCTCCGGCGGATTTGGCGGCGGCGAAACCTATCTCGGTTTGACCACGGTCACGGCGGATACCAATGGTCTCGCCACGTTCAACGCGACGCTGGCCGTAGCGGTTCCAGTCGAACGACTCATCACCGCGACGGCGACGGACGCGGACAACAACACTTCCGAATTCTCGCTCCCGGCCCAGGTTTTCGGCGCACCCATCATCGTCGAGCAACCCATCGGCGGCCCCATCAACCCCGGCGAGTCGTTCACGCTCTGCGTTTCCGCGACCGGCAGCAATCCGCTGACGTATCAATGGCGGTTGAACGGCGCGAACATTCCCGACGCTACGAACTCATGCTTCACGGTGGAGAACGCGCAACTCACCGACGGCGGCAGCTACACCGTCGTGGTGGCCAATGACCTCGGCGTGGCCACGAGCGAACCGGCCGTGCTGCGATTGATTCTTCCTCCCGTCGCCGTCGCGGATAACTTCGCTGATCGCGTCCCGCTGCCGGGCACGAACGGCCTTGTAGCATGGAACAACAATCACGCCACGCTGGAACCCGGCGAACCGAACCACGCCGGCAAGCCGGGCGGCCGGTCGATCTGGTATTCGTGGACGGCGCCCACCACCGGCATCGCCACCTTCAGCGCCATTGGCAGCGCGTTCGACACCCTGCTCGCCGTTTACACCGGCAACTCGGTCAGCAACCTCACGCTCATCGAGAGTGATGAAGATCGTGGCGGCTTCTTCACCAGTATCCTGCGCTTCAATGCCATTGCCGGCACCGAGTATCAA
>Ga0154020_10002498_pt1 | contig 22410 bp, 17 predicted proteins | sample Klosneuvirus_201_FD_109709 | JGI IMG/M metagenome (GOLD analysis project Ga0154020, IMG submission 109709) | Active sludge microbial communities from wastewater, Klosterneuburg, Austria - Klosneuvirus_20160825_MG | ecosystem: Engineered > WWTP > Aerobic digester > Activated sludge | place...
CGTACGTACGCCCTCGTAAGTACGCTCTCGTTCGTACGCCCTCGTTCGTACGCCCGTTAGTACGTCATATGAACGAGCCCGGGAGGTGGGCCATCGTCTTCTCGGGCTGGTGCGGTGCATCGAGATGCGGACGATGCTCTTGTTCGTACGCCGTCGTTCGTACGTCCTCGTTCGCACGCCCTCGTTCGCACGCCCTCGTTCGTACGCCCGTTAGTACGCCATATGAACGAGCCGGAGGTGGGCCGTCGTCTTCTCGGGGGCCTGAGTACGCCGTCCTCGTGAGTACGCCCTCGTGAGTACGCCCGTTAGTACGCCATATGAACGAGCCGAGAGAGGGGGCCGTCGTTTTCTCGAGCGGGTGCGCGGCATCGAGATGCGGACGACAAGGGATCGGGTGTGCCCACTACCGCTGTCCGAAATTCGGACGCCACCTGTCCGAGAATCGGTCGATCTCCCGACTTTCTCGACGGACTCGCTGCGAGTTGATACGGAAGATTCATGGAGAAGGCGCTCACACATCTCGGCAACAGCTTCGCGATCGTCTTGGACCGAGCGATCTGCAAACTCTTGGGCCTCGGTCACGGTTCGATCGTGAAGATGACGGTGCAAGACGGCCGGCTGATCATCGAACGTACGGGCAAGCGTCGCGAGCCCTCGCCGAGAGCGCAGGTTCGACCGGGGTTACCCCGGCGCGGCAGGATCGTGCGTGATCCACACGTGCCGATTCTTCAGATGATCACGGACGACTACTCCCTCGAGGATCTGAAGAAGTACGGACCTGCGGTAGTGTTGGCGCTCGAGGATCGAGGGCTCCCGTCGTACCTGGATCGTATCCACTACCGCGTCGGAGTTACGTTTCGCGAGCTCGCGCGTCAGGCCAGACAGGATCCTGCGACCGCTGCCGAGATCGATGTCGTGCTGCTTCGACGTCTGCGCGCTGTCTGGGACACTCTCGCCCACGGTGGCGAGTGGGAGGAGGCGATCGAGAGTGCGGTTGCTCGTTACCCGTGGCCCGAGAAGAGCGAGGACATGTCGGACGGCAACGGCGCGGACGCTGCGACGAGCCCTCCGGCGGGGTGAGGGAACACCACGCGTGCGGCGTGCAGCGCTTGGCGGGGTAGGACGAACAGTGCGGCGAGCTCGGGGATCAGGCCCACATCGCAGAAGCGCATGAACGCCTCGTCACCGTGCGCGTAGATCTTGTCGCCGACGATCGGGAAGCCCGCGTGCGCGAGGTGCGCGCGGATCTGATGCTGGCGTCCCGTGATCAGCGTGCAGCGTACGAGAGCGTAGTCTGCGTCGGGGCGCGAGGAGCGTTGCTCGACGCGCACACGCGTGATCGATTGGAGGCCGCCGGGCCCGGGGAGCATGCGCACGTGCGGGAGGCGCGTCGGGTCGCCGGGTTGCGAGAGGCGCAGCGGGACGTCGATGGTGTGTGTCTCGTCCCACGGCGGTTGGCCGTGAACGACCGCGAGGTATTCCTTGGTGATCCGGGTCTTCGTCGCGAACGCTTGTTTGAGCGTGACCGCGGCGGCGCGATCGCGCGCGACGACGAGGCAGCCCGAGGTCTCGCGATCGAGGCGATGACAGATCTGGAGCTCGGGCTCGTCGGGGAAGCGCTCGTCGAGCACGCGCGTGAGCGTGTTGAAGTAGAACTTCGCGGACGCGTGGACCGGGAGGTAGGCCGGCTTGTCGATGACGTAGCAGCGCGCGTCGGCGTGAACGATGGTGAGCGTGCGCGGACACGGCGGCTCGCGGCGCGCGGGGCGGCGAATGATGTAGTGCTCGTTCTCGGCGACGATGGTCGCGGGCTTGAGCTTGCCCGGCGCGTCGACGCGCGAGAGCTGCGTCGTGATGACCAGCTGGATTCGCGTGCGAGACAGACGCGTGATCTGGGTCTTGATGAAGTGATCGAGGCGCAGGCCCGCGAGCTCGGGTGGAACCACGAGATGACGCTCGATGATCTTCGGCGTGCCGTCGGCGCAAAGATGCGACGTCAGTCCCCAGTCGATCGTGGGATCAGCACCCGGCGGCAACGTGAACGCGTCGACGGCGGACGCGATCTCCGGCTCGATCTCCTCGAGATCATCGCCCGCGTCGCCCGCGTCGCTGTCGTCAGGACTCGGGGTCGGGTTCGTCGTCGACACCCGCAGCCTCGATGTCGTACTTCTTCATCAGCTTCCGGAAATACTTTCGATCGATGTCCGCCGCGCGTGCCGCGTGCGAGATGTTGCCGTTGTTGCGGCGGAGCATCTGAAGGATGTAGTCGCGCTCGAACGATGCGACCCAGCGCTCCTTCGCGTCCTTGAACGTCACGCCTTCGCCGAGCAGCGCTTCGGGAGGCGCGGGCGCGGGGGCGTTCGGATCCATCGACACCACGGGATGACCGGCGGGTGCGGTCTGTGGACGCTTGACGACCGGATGCTTGCCCGTCGAGCCGGAGCCGCCCGACGTGGACGCGCGCGCGCTGCGGACGTAATCGGGCAGGTCGGATGCCTCGAGCTGCTCGCCGTCGCAGAACGAGACCGCGCGCTCGACGACATTGACGAGCTCGCGCACGTTGCCGGGCCACGGATAGTTCTGCAGCGCCGTCATGGCCTCGCGCGAAACGCGGCGAACCTTCGGCGTGCCCGCGGGGGTCTTGTTGTACGAGCCGGTGTCGAGGAAGTGCTGGAGCAGGAGCGGGATGTCGTCGGTGCGCTCGCGCAGCGACGGCAGGTGCAGGCGCACGACCGAGAGGCGATAGAACAGGTCCTGGCGGAAACGACCCGCCTTGACCTCGTCCTCGAGGTTGCGGTTCGTCGCGGCGATGATGCGAACGTCGACCTTCGCCGCCTTCGTGGAGCCGACGCGACGAACCTCGCGCTGCTCGAGTGCGCGCAGGAGCTTCGGCTGCAGATCGATCGGCAGCTCGCCGAGCTCGTCGAGGAACAGCGTGCCGCCATCGGCTTGTTCGAACAGACCTTGCCGCGTCATCACGGCGCCGGTGAACGAGCCCTTTTCGTGACCGAACAGCTCGCTCTCGATCAGGTTCGGTGGAACCGCGCCGCAATCGAACACCACGAGGTCGTTGCGCGAGCGCGGCGAGAGCGAGTGGATCGCTTGGGCGACGACTTCCTTGCCCGTACCGGTCTCGCCATCGATGACGACGGTGGTGGCGGTCGGCGCGATCTTCTCGAGGATCGAGTAGATCTCGCGCATGCGGCTGTTGCCGCCGATCAGGCCCGCGCACCGATCGCTGCGCGACGGGACGATCTGGACCTCTTCCTCGCGCGCGTTGAACTTGACCTGGCTCTGACCGACCGCGACGATGCAGCCCGGCTTGAGGAAGCCTTCGCGGATCCGGACCTTGTTGATGAAGGTGCCGTTGGTCGAGCGATTGTCGACGAGGATGTAGCCGGTGTCGTCCTGGACGATCTTGCAGTGGTAGCGAGAGACGGTGTCGTCGTTGAGGACGATGTCGTTGTCGTCCATCGAGCCGATGCGGATCTCTTCTTTGTCGAAGGTCCACTCGAGCGTGGGATCGTCGACCGCTTGCAAGATGCACCGACGAAGGTGAAGCGTTGGACCACGGTCCAGGTAGCTCACCTTGGTCGGTGGAACGAAGTCAGGAAACTTCTTCATCGAGCGATGCCGGCATCATAGCCGAAACCGCTCGACCAGTAGTGGTCTAGCGCGACTTGTGGCTCTTCATGCGTCGGCGCGCGACCACGATGCCGAGCGCGACGAGCACGAGCGCGACCACGACGACGAGCACGATCGTCAGCACGTGCGATTCGCGCGTCGCCGCACCGCTGGATGTCGAGCACGCTCGATCTCCGCGCGGCGCTTTGTCGGTGACCGTGAACGCGAGGTCGAGCCCGTCGTCCATGAGCGGCCCGCCGGGCCCCACGAGCTTGTAGTCGTGCTCGGGGTTATCGAACGGGCCCACCCGCGCGTGCTCGATCGTGATCCCGAGCGCGTCCTCGACCTTGACCTCGGTCTCGCCCGGCTTGGGCACCCGGAACCGATCCCGGAGCAGCACGGTGTGTCGTGCCCCGCTCGGCAGGCAGACGTAGGCGATCATGTCGACCGAAAACGACCCGGCCGCGATGTCCGGTGTTCCCAGGCCGACCGCGACCGTTGTCCAGTGGATCGGCTGGGTCACCCGGTCGATCGTCAGCTCGATACCATCGGCCACGTCGCGGGACAGCTTGGTGCCGAAACTCGCTCCCTCGTCGTCGGTCAGGACACCGTCCTTGTTGGTGTCCAGACCGGGGCGCATCTGGCGGCCGGGGACCTCGCCGAAGAACACCGTGTACGCGACGCGGAGACGGTCCGCGGCCGGGGTGACTTTGAGGTATCGGTTGTTGTCGTCGACCGATGGCGCGACGTGCGCATCTGCGGTGGTCACGAACGCCGGTCCGAGGCTGCCGAGCAGGCACGTGATGGCCAGCACGATGACCCGCTGCATCACATCCCGCAGTTGACCGCGCCGGATCCGTCGTGGTCAAGTCCACGCCGATGAGGATGATCAGGGCCATTCGTTTGTCTTGCTTGCTCGGTAGCCTCGCAGTGGTCGGCGCATGTGGCGACGACGGCGGAACGCAACCGGGTGAAGAGCTGTTCCCGCCGAAGCCCGAGTGCATGGGCGAGATGATCAAGCCGTACATGGGAACGAACGCGCAGGTCATCTCGAACCTCGAGATCGGAACCGCGATGGACGGCTTCGATCTCGACCACGACGGCAAACCCGACAACAAGCTCGCCGCCGTCGCGAGCCTCGCCGGCTCGGCGATCGCCGACTCGCTCAAGGCGTACGACATCGTCATCCCGATCGAGATGTTCGACGTGACCGGCGCCGCCGCCGACACGTGCGTGAAGTTCGCCATCTACCTCGGCGACTACGTCGTCGATAGCGACGGCGACGGCGAAGACCCGTTCGTCGAGGGTGGCGACTGCAACGATACCGACATGAACATCGCGCCGAACCACGCCGAGGTTCCCGGCAACGGCAAGGATGACGACTGCGACAAGCTCGCGGATGAAGACGATCAGAACATGCCGTCGGCGAGCACCGCGGACACCGACACCGACGGAGTCACGGTCGCGGGCGGCGATTGCGACGACACCAGCGCGATGATCAAGCCGGGCCTCGCCGAGATCTGCGGCGACGGTCTCGACAACGATTGCGACGGCGTCGCCGATCGCACGCAGGATGCGTCGGGCATCGCCACGGCGTGCAGCCCGTTCGATCCGGGCAAGGCGGACATCCCGCTCGATCCGCTGTCGTTCAAGCCCGGCACGATGGAGCCGGTGATCACGTTCGTCGACGGAACGATCGAGTCCGAGGGCGGCAAGCTCGTCCTCCACGCGGGCCCGTCGCTGTTCTCGGTCGCGATTCCCGTCACCGACGGCATCACGCTCGACCTTCGCATCAGCGGCGCCACCATCGAAGGTGATGTCGTCAGCGAAGCGGGCGCGACCGTCGTCAAGAATGCCCGCCTCGGCGGTGTGATCGACGCGAAGACGGCCGACACGATCCGTGGCCTCGAGGTCGAGCAGATCGGTCTGACGCCGGAGAACTCGCTGCTCGACGCCGTGTTCGCGAACCTCCTCGGACCGCTCCTCGCGCTGCCGAAGTCGGCGAAGTCGATCACCGACAAGTACAACGGTTGCCGCACGCCGGACATCGACGTCGATGGCGATGGTCTCGAGAGCTACTGCGATTCGGACCCCGACGATGACATCAAGGTCGTCGACATCTGCATCGACGGTGATGGCACCGAAGTGAAGGACGTCGCGGGCATGGAGTGCAGCGAGGCCGTCAAGGGTGGCAAGAACCGCTTCGTCGACGGAATCTCGGTCGCCCTCAAGTTCCAGACGGTGCCGATCAAGTCGATCCAACCGCCGCGCTCGTGACGACGCTGCTCCTCGCGTCCGCGTCACCACGCCGGCGCGAGATGCTCCAGCGCGTCGGACTGTTGCTCGAGGTGCGCCCCGCCGAGATCGACGAGGCCCCGCTCGATCTAGGTTCCGACGCGGAAGATCCGACGGCGTATGTCCGCCGCATCGCGCGTGCGAAAGCCGCCGCGACGCAGCGCCGCGCCGACGAGTGGGTGCTCGCGGCCGACACGACGGTGACGCTCGACAAAAAGATCCTCGCGAAGGCAGAGTCGCCCGAGGAAGCCGCGCACATGCTGCGATGGCTGTCGGGCCGCACGCACCAGGTGATCACCGCGTTCATCCTCGTCGGTGAACGCGACGGTGAGGCCGTGATCCACGAAGGCGTGGTCGGCACGGAGGTGACGTTCGTCGAGCTGTCCGCCGCGGTCGTCGCGGATTACGTCGCGAGCGGCGAGTGGCGCGGCAAAGCGGGCGCGTACGCGATCCAGGGCATCGGTGCAGCGCTCGTGGCCCGCGTGAATGGCTCCGTGACGAACGTGATCGGCTTGCCGCTCGTCGAGGTGCTGGCCGCGCTCCGCGACGCGGGCGGGCCGCAGCCGCGCTTCGCCGCAGGAACACCGGCGTGACGTCGCTCGCGACGATCGCGGAGCGGTGGGCCGCGGTGCGCGCGGACGTTCACGCGGCTTGTGTACGTGCGGACCGCGATCCGGCGAGCGTGACGATCGTCGCCGTCGCGAAGACACATCCCGTGTCGTCGGTCCTCGAAGCGCTCGCCGCGGGCGCCGTGGACATCGGCGAGAACTACGCGCAGGAGCTCGTCGCGAAGCGCGCTGCTCTCGCCGGTGATCCGCGCGCGGAGTCGATCCGCTGGCACTTCATCGGTCGCTTGCAGCGCAACAAGGCCAAGCTCGTCGCGGGCCAGGTCGCGCTCGTGCACGCGGTCGATAGCACGGACCTCGCGGCAGAGCTCGCGAAGCGCCGGCCCGCCGACGCGATCGCGCCGCAGCGCGTGCTGCTCTCGGTCAACGTCGCGGGCGAGGACACGAAGGGCGGTGTCGCGCTCGATCAGGCGCCGGCGATCGCGAAGGCGATCTCGACGATCACGGGGGTGACGCTCGACGGCCTGATGACCATGCCGCCGCCCGCGGACGATCCCGAGGCGAGCCGCCCCGCGTTCCTCGCGCTCGCGCAGCTTCGCGATCGGCTGCGCGACGAGCTCGGCCAGCCGCTGCCCGTGTTGTCGATGGGGATGTCCGGTGACTTCGCCGTCGCGATCGCCTGCGGGGCGACCCACGTACGGATCGGGACGGCGATCTTCGGCGCGCGCCCCAACACGCCGGTGTGATCTCGCGTGGTTGGCGGGGGCGCCGCCCGAAACAGGCTCGTGTCGGAGGGGGCGTGTAGGGTCGGGACGTGCGCATCCTCGGGCTCGACCCAGGCAGCCGGATCTGCGGCTACGGCGTGATCGACGTCGACGGTCGGGACATGCGCTACGTCGAGTGCGGGATCCTGACGGCGCCCGCGGAGCGATCGATGGAGCAGCGCCTCGGCGAGATCGCGTGCGGGCTCAAGGAAGTGATCGCCGAGCTCGCGCCGCAGATCGCGGCGGTCGAGGACGTGTTCGTGCACCAGAACGCGCGCAGCGGATTGGCGCTCGCGCAGGCGCGCGGGATGGCGCTGGCGGTGATCGGGTTGGCGGGGTTGGTGGTCGCGAGCTATCCGCCCGCGAGCGTGAAGAAGGCGGTGTCGGGCTCGGGCAAGGCGGACAAGGATCAGGTCGCACGCATGGTGCAGGCGCTGATCGGGCTCAAGAGCTTGCCGCGGGCAGACGCGACCGATGCGCTCGCCGTGGCGATCACCCATGGCTGCGCGATCTCGCGGCCTGTCGTGCGGATGGCGAGGACCGGATGATCAGTCGACTCGAAGGACGTTTGGTGCGCGATGGCGAGCACGTCATCGTCGACTGCAACGGTGTTGGCTACGAGGTCACGTGCTCCGCGTACACGATGGCGGCGCTGCCGTCCGATGGCGAGCGGGTGGTGCTGAAGGTGTACACGCAGCTGCGCGAGAACGCGCTCGCGCTGTTCGGGTTCATCGATGCGCACGAGCGCGACTTGTTCGATCAATTGATCACCGTGAAGAACGTCGGACCGTCGACGGCGATCGCGATCCTGTCCGGCGCGGGGCCGCGCGATATCGCCGCGCTCATCGCGCGCGAGGACGTGCCCGGGCTGACGAAGATCAAAGGCATCGGCAAGAAGACCGCGGAGCTGCTCGTGGTCGAGCTGCGCGAGAAGTGCGAGCTGATGGTGCTGTCGTGGAACGCGGGTGGCATTCGCCCGGTGGCGGCGCACGCGGGATCGATCCGGTCGGCGAAGTCGACGCGGCATCCCATGCTCGGCGAAGTGATGACGGCGTTGATCAACATGGGCTGGCGTCCCAATGAAGCCGAAGCCGTCGTCGCGGACTTGCCGGTCGACGAGACCACCACGATCGAAGTATTGCTGCGCCAAGCGCTGCGAGGGATGCCCCGCTAATGGCTCGTAAGAAGCACGAAGACGTCGCCGGCGAGGTGGAGACCGAGGTGCAACCGCTCGAGAAGGCGACGGAGCGCACGTGGCAGGCCGCGCTGCGCCCCAGGAACTTCGACGAGTACATCGGTCAGCGCGACATGATCGATAACCTGAAGGTCAGCGTTCGCGCCGCGAAGCAGAACGGTTGGGCGCTCGATCACTTCTTGTTCGCGGGGCCTCCGGGCTTGGGCAAGACCACGCTGGCGCACGTGATCGCGAACGAGCTCGGCGTCAACTTGCACGTGTCCAGCGGACCGGCGATCGATCACAAGGGCATGCTCGCCGCGCTGCTCACGTCGCTCGGCGAAGGCGACGCGCTGTTCATCGACGAGATCCATCGGCTCACGCCGGTCGTCGAGGAGAACCTCTATCCCGCGATGGAGGACTTCAAGCTCGACGTGTTCATCGGCGATGGTCCGCACGCGAAGGCGGTGACCATGCAGCTGCCACGGTTCACGTTGCTCGGCGCGACGACGCGCATGGGCCTGTTGTCGGCACCGCTCCTCGATCGCTTCGGGTTCCACTGGCAGTTGCGGTACTACGATCTGCCGGACATGGAGGCGATCGTGAAGCGATCGGCGGCGCTGATCGGCGTGACGATCGATCGCGAAGGGGCGAACGAGATCGCTCGTCGCGCGCGCGGCACACCGCGTATCGCCAATCGCTTGCTGCGGCGGGTGCGGGACTTCGCGACCGTGGAGCGCGATGGCACGATCGATGGCGACATCGCCGCGTCGTCGCTCGATCGGCTCGCGGTCGATCACGCGGGGCTCGACACGCTCGATCGTGCGTACCTGTCGGTGATCTGCGAGCGGTTCGATGGTGGGCCGGTCGGGATCGAGGCGGTCGCAGCGTCGCTGTCCGAAGAGCGCGGCACCCTAGAAGATGTCGTAGAGCCGTTCCTACTCCAGGTGGGATTCATCGCACGCACACCGCGCGGACGCGTGGCAACCGCCGCCGGCTTTGCTCACATGGGTCTCGCCGCGCCGACGAAGGCGCCGACGGGCGGCACCGGCGCGCAGGGTCGTCTGTTCTGAAATGTGAGCGAGCGGTGAGACACGGCTCGCGGGCCGACGAGCAACGACGTCGCGATCAGCGACCGATCGCTTTGATCGCGTCCTTGCGATAGCGCTCGAAGTAGCCCTTCCGATCGAGCACCTCGTTGATCACCGGCTCGGTCTTCTTCGAGAACTTCTCGTTGTTCGACAGCCGGCTCAGGCGACCGAGGAGCGCGAGCGCGCAGCCCTTGCGCTGCGCCTTGTCGTACGCGAGCGCGAGCTTGAGCGTGAGATCGGGGTTGAACGGATCGCCGGCGAGCGCACGACCGTACGAATCGATCACGTCGATCAGCGCGCCCTTCTTCACCTCGACGTCGGCGGACTTGGTGAACACGTCGGAGCGCGCATCGCCCGCACGCTCGAGCTCGACGGTCTTGGCCGATGGCTTGGACACAGGCATGTCGCGCTCGTGGTACTCGCAGTCCGGCAGGTCGACGATCACGACGCCGGTGTCCGCTGACTTGTCGATCTTGGGTGTGACCGGCACCGGATTGCGGAGCCGTGGAGCCTTCTCGCCGTACATGTTGCACGCCGAAACGAGAAGAACGAGAGCGATCGAGACCTTCCCCAGGTGACGCATCGCCAGATGGTAATCTACCGACCCGCCGTGCGCATCGCGATCTTCGTCGTCGTCGTGATCGCCTGTGGATCACCCGATCGCGAGCCCCCGCCCGCGCCGGCGGAGCGCCCGCCCGTGCCCGCGCCAACCCCGCGACCTCCGGTCCGAAACCCGCCGCTCGGTCCGATCAGCACGATCCGCGCGGCGGACTACATCGGTCCGGATGCGTGCGGCGAATGCCATCCCACGCAGCACGCGGCGTGGACAACCGGCCTGCATCGCCGGATGAACCAGCTCGCGGGGCCGCAGTCGATCATCGGCAACTTCGCCACGAGCGTGACCTATGCGGGCGGCGTCGCGACGTTCGCGCGCGACGGCGCGAGCTACACGATGACGCTCGCGAAGAACGACACGACCACGCGCTATCGCGTGACGCGGACGATCGGCGTGCGCGCACTGCAGGAGTACGTCGGTGTCGACATGGCGGATGCGAACGCGATCGAGGTGCGCTTGCCGTTCGCGTGGTGGCCGAAGGCAAAGGGATGGTTCGCGCAGCCGTACTTCGATCCGTGGTTCGCGCACGAAGACGACTTCGATGCATACGCGCCGGTGAAGGAGCCATGGGCCGAGCGTTGTCCGTGGTGTCACAGCACGTATCCATTCGAGCAGCGCATCGCGCGTGCGTCCGCGCGCTCGGTCGGGCACGGCATGGAGCAGTTCTTCACGAGCACCGCCGGAACGGATCGCCTCGCGATCGAGCAGCAGGTCACCACCGGCATCAGCTGCGAGAGCTGTCACCTCGGCGGCAAGGCGCACGCGGCGGGCGCGCCGATCTCGTTCGTGCCGCACGGCGCGGAGGCGCTGCCCGGAGCCCCCGTTCCGACGACGTTCGCGCAGGAGCGCGCGGATGCGACGATCGTCAATCGCGTGTGCGCGCAGTGTCACTCGGGACCATCGCCGCGGCTCGCGGATGGGACCGCGCTGCGCAACTCGAGCGAGGCGCTCGATCTCGCGGCGTCGCCGTGCACGACGGCGCGGTGCATCGATTGCCACGATCCGCACACCGGCGGCAGCGACGAGAAGCGGGCGATCGCCGCGTGCACGCGATGTCACGCACAGCTCTCGGACACCGCGTCGCAGATCGCGCATGCGGGTCATGCGTCGCAGGCCACGGACGCGGGGCACGCGTCGCAGACGGCCACGTGCCTCGATTGCCACATGCCAAAGCTCGTGATGGGGATCGATCGCGTGGTGCGCACGCATCGCATCTCGTCGCCGACAAATCCCGCGATCGTCGCGAGCGGCGGTCTCAACGCGTGCAACCTGTGTCATGTCGATCGCTCGCTGCAATGGACACTCGACGAGCTGCGCTCGCACTACGAGATCACCTTGCGTGCACGCGGCGGTGATCGCGATCAACCGATGGGCGAGCGCTGGCTCGCGAGCAAAGACGCCGCGCTGCGTCTCGTCGCGGCCGATGCGCTTGCCCGCAGCTCGCTCGCGAGGCTCGCGCTTCCCTCCCTGAAGAAGCAGCTCGCGGACCCGGTGCCGCACGTCCGGGCCTGGGCGAGGTTTGCGGTCGATCGCGTGCCACTTCGATAACCGATTCACAGAGCTTCATCGTTTCAGCGACCTGGCGTTGCCCGCACCGTGCTATCCGAGGAGGACGGCATGAGCTCCCGCGTCCGAGCCAACATCATTCGCCTCCTCGTCGGCCTCGCGGTCGTCGCCGGCGTGGTGTGGTACGTGAAGTCGCGCGGCGCATCGAAGTCGCGCCCGGCGCCGCAGGTGCAGGCTTCGACCGAGCGCGGTGGCGCGAGCTCCGGCGGTGGTGGTGGGAAGGGCAGCGATCGCGTGGTGCCCGTGCGCGTCGCGAAGGCGGAGCAGACCGATCTGCCCGTGTGGCTCGAAGGCTTGGGGACGGTGCAGGCGTTCCAGCAAGTCATGGTGCGCGCGCAGGTCGATGGCCGGCTCGACAAGATCGCGTTCACCGAGGGCGCGCTCGTCAAGAAGGGCGACGTGCTCGCGCAGATCGATCCGCGACCGTTTCGCGTGAAGCTCTTGCAGGCGCAAGGTGCGCTCGCACGCGACAAGGCTCAGCTCGATTCTCTGAAGAAGCAGTACGAGCGCTACAAGTCCCTGCACGCGCAGCAACTCGTCGCGCAGCAGCAGGTCGACGAGATCGCCGGACAGTTCGGCGCGCTCGAGGGCGCCGTGAAGATCGATCAAGCCGGCGTCGAGGAAGCGCTGCTCCAGCTCGACTACGCGCAGGTCAAGGCGCCGATCGACGGCATCACGGGCGTTCGCCTCGTCGATGCGGGCAACCTGATCAAAGCGAGCGACGCGAACGGGCTCGTGATGATCACCGCGATCGATCCGGCCGCGGTGATGTTCACCATCCCGCAGGACAAGTTGCCCGCCGTCGCCGCGGCGATGGCGAACGAGGTGAAGGTCGAGATCTTCAATCGCGATGGCACGCAGCAGCTCGCGACCGGGACGCTCGCGGTCCTCGACAATCAGATCAACCAATCCACGTCCACGCTGCGCCTCAAGGCGCTCGTGCCGAATCCCTCGCGCGTGCTGTGGCCGAACGCGTTCGTGAAGGCGCGCATGCTCGTCGAGACGCGCAAGGGTGCGCTCGTGATCCCCGCCGTCGCGATCCAGCGCGGACCGCAAGGCACGTACGTGTACGTCGCGACCGCGGAGAAGACGGCCGAGATGCGGCCGGTCACCGTCGACATCACCGCGGCCGATCGCGCGGTGATCACGAAGGGGCTCGCGGCCGGCGATCAAGTCGTCGTCGAAGGTGCGAACCAGCTGCGGCCCGGCGGCAAGGTCGAGATCGTGACCCCGGAGAACAAGGGTGTCGGGGCTGCCCCTGGCCCCGTCGGGAAGAAGTAGATGTCGTCGTCCATCTCCGCGCCGTTCATCCGGCGCCCGGTCGCGACGACGCTCTTGATGTTCGGGTTGTTCTTCGCGGGCGTGACCGGCTATCGCTCGCTGCCCGTCGCGGCGCTCCCGCAGGTCGACTATCCGACGATCGTCGTCACCACGCAGCTCCCCGGTGCGAGCGCGGAGACGATGGCGTCCGCCGTTACCACACCGCTCGAACGCCAGTTCGGACAGGTGCCATCCCTGACGCAAATGACGAGCATCTCGAGCTTCGGGAGCTCGCAGGTCACGCTGCAGTTCTCGCTCGATCGCGAGATCGATGCGGCCGAGCAGGACGTGCAGGCCGCGATCAACGCGGCGAGTAACCTGCTCCCACCGACGCTGCCCGCGCCGCCGACGTACTCGAAGTCCAACCCCGCGGATCAGCCGATCCTGACGCTGAGCGCCACCTCGGAGACGTTGCCGCTCGCAGCGGTGAGCGACTTCGCCGACTCGGTGCTCGCGCAAAAGATCTCGCAGGTCTCGGGCGTCGGTCTCGTGACCATCGGCGGTGGCCAGAAGCCCGCGGTGCGCGTGCAGGTCGATCCGGTCGCGCTCGCGGGCACCGGCTTGACGCTCGAGGATGTCCGGCTCGCGATCGCGGCCGCGAACGTCAACCAGCCGAAGGGCAACCTCGACGGCCCGCGCCAGGACTGGGCGATCGCGACGAACGATCAGCTCGCGGATGCAGCGAGCTTTCATCCGCTCGTGATCGCCTACAAGAACGGCGCGCCGATCCGGCTCGGCGAGATCGCGAACGTCGTCGACGGCGTCGAGAACTCGCAGCTCGCGGGGTGGACGAGCCACACGGACGTCGAGACCGGCGTTCGCTCGATGAGGCGCGCCGTGATCATCAACGTGCAGCGCCAGCCAGGCGCGAACATCATCGAGGTCACCGACGACATCAAGGCGTTGTTGCCGCGACTGCGCGCGTCGATGCCGCAGGCGATCGAGGTCGGCATCATCGCGGACCGCACGACCACGGTGCGCGCGAGCGTGCACGAAGTGCAGTTCACGCTCGTGCTCACGATCGGCCTCGTGATCGCGGTGATCTATCTGTTCTTGGGCAGCCTCCGCGCGACGATCATCCCGGGCCTCGCGGTGCCGCTGGCGCTGATCGGCACGTTCGGCGTGATGAAGCTCGTCGGCTACTCGCTGAACAACCTGTCGCTGATGGCGCTCACGATCTCGACGGGCTTTGTCGTCGACGACGCCATTGTCATGGTCGAGAACATCTCGCGCTACGTCGAGAAGGGCGAGAAGCCGTTCGATGCGGCGCTCAAGGGAGCGAAGCAGATCGGCTTCACGATCGTGTCGCTCACGGTGTCGCTGATCGCGGTGCTGATCCCGCTGCTATTCATGGGCGGTCTCATCGGTCGCTTGTTCCGCGAGTTCGCGGTGACGCTCGCGATCGCCATCGCGATCAGCGCGGTGCTGTCGCTGACCCTGACCGCGATGATGAGCGCGTGGGTGCTCGAGCCGCACGACGAACAGCGGCGGAGCGCGATCGCGCGGTGGTTCGATAGCGGCTTTGGGCGCGTCACGAGCTTCTACGAAGCGACGCTCGGCTTCGTCCTGAAGCATCAGCGCACCACGCTGTTCGTGACGCTCGCGACGGCCGGCGTGACCGCGCTGCTCGCGATCGCGGTGCCGAAGGGCTTCTTCCCGCAGGAGGATACCGGCGCGATCGCGGGGGTGTCCGAGATGTCGCCCGATGCGTCGTTCGAGAAGATGCGCGAGCGGCAGTCCGCGCTCGCGGACGCGATCCTCACCGACCCCGATGTCGACACGGTGTCATCGGCGATCGGCGCCGATGGCATCAACCCGGCGGCGAACGTCGGGCGGTTCTCGATCTCCCTCGTGCCGATCGAGCAGCGCGACGCGACGGTGCACGAGGTGATCGACCGGATCCAACAGAAGGCCCAGACGGTCACGGGCGTGTCGCTGTACCTGCAGCCCGTGCAGGATCTGCAGATCGATGCACGTGTCAGCCGCACGCAGTTCCAGTACACGATCGAGGACTCGGATCCCGCGGTGCTCGACGTGTGGGCGCCGAAGCTCCTCGCCGCGATGCGCGCCCTACCGGAGCTGCGCGATGTCGCGTCGGATCAGCAAGCGGCGGGGCTGCAGATGCACCTCGCGATCGATCGCGACAGCGCGGGTCGTCTCGGCGTCACCACCGCGGAGCTCGACAACACGCTGTACGACGCGTTCGGGCAGCGCATCGTCTCGACGACGTTCACGCAGCTAAACCAGTACCGCATCATCCTCGAGGTGCGCCCCGAGGACCGCGATTCCGGCGCGGCGCTCGACAAGCTCTACGTGCGCACGACGAACGGCACGGTCGTTCCGCTGTCGCAGATCGCGCGATTCGAGACGCGGCCCGCACCGCTCGCTATCTCGCACCAGGGCCAGTTCCCGTCGGTGACGCTGTCGTTCAACACGGCGCCCGACGTCTCGCTCGGCGCGGCCGTCGCGGCGATCGAGCATGCCTCCGCGCTGCTCGGACCGCCGCCGACGATGCGCGCGGAGTTCACCGGCGCCGCGCAGGCATTCCAGGACTCGCTGTCGTCGACGCCGATCCTGATCCTCGCCGCGCTGATCACCGTCTACATCGTGCTCGGCGTGCTCTACGAGAGCTACATTCATCCGATCACCATCCTGTCGACGCTGCCGTCCGCCGGCGTCGGCGCGATCCTCGCGCTGCTCGTCACGGGCAAGTCGTTCGACGTGATCGCGCTGATCGGCATCGTGCTGTTGATCGGCATCGTGCAGAAGAACGCGATCATGATGATCGACTTCGCGCTCGAGGCGGAGCGCGAGCAGAAGCTGTCGCCGAAGGACGCGATCTTCCAAGCGTGCCTGCTGCGCTTCCGCCCGATCATGATGACCACGTTCGCGGCGCTGCTCGGCGGTGTGCCACTCGCGATCGGCTCGGGGACCGGGGCGGAGCTGCGCCGGCCGCTCGGCATCACCATCGTCGGTGGGCTGCTGTTGTCGCAGCTGCTGACGCTCTACACGACGCCGGTCATCTATCTCTACATGGAGCGCATCCAGCGCTTCGGAAGGCGCGAGAAGCGCGCACCGTGAACATCTCCGCGCCATTCATCAAGCGACCGATCGGTACGTCGCTGCTGGCGCTCGCGGTGCTGCTCGCGGGTGCAGGCGCGTTCGTCGAGTTGCCGGTCGCGCCATTGCCGCGCGTGGACGTCCCCACGATCAGCGTCAGCGCGAACCTACCGGGCGCGTCACCGACGACGATGGCCACCGCCGTCGCGATGCCGCTCGAGCGGCGGTTCGGCCGCATCGCGGGCGTCACCGAGATCACGAGCGAGAGCTCGCTCGGCAAGACCGACATCACCGTCCAGTTCGATCTCGACAAGAGCCAGGAGACCGCGGCCCGCGAGATCCAGGCCGCGATCCAAGCCGCGGGCGGTGACCTGCCGCCCAACATGCCGTCGCGGCCGCGCTACCGGAAGGTGAACCCGAGCGACTCGCCGATCCTGATCATCGCGCTGACGTCGAAGTCGCTGCCGATCGAGCAGGTCTACGAAGCCGCGAACACCGTGTTCGCGCAGAAGATCTCGCAGGTCGAAGGAGTGGGGCAGGTGGGCGTCGGCGGTGGCGTACAGCCCGCGGTGCGCGTGTCGGTGGACCCGATGCTCCTCGCGGGCATGGGCCTATCGTTCGAGGATGTTCGTCGCGCGATGCAGAGCGCGACCTCGAATCAGCCGCGCGGTGGCATCGGCGTCGAGCAGTGGCAGGCGATCGGCGCGGACACGCAGCTCACGAGCGCCGCGGCGTGGAACGAGGTCATCGTTCGCTACCAAGAAGCGCCGATCAAGCTCGGCGACATCGCCACCGTCACCGACGACGTCGAGAACCAGCAGGTCGCGGGCTGGTTCGATCACCAGCGCTCGGTGTCCGTGGTGGTGCGGCGCCAGCCGGGCGCGAACATCCTCGACGTGATCGATAGCGTGAAGGGGATCCTGCCCGAGCTCGCGACGTCGATCTCGCCGGCGATCGATGTCCAGATCGCGATCGATCGAGCCCACACGATCCGCGCGTCGGTGCACGAGGTCGAGTTCACGCTGATCCTCTCGATCTTTCTCGTCACGATCGTCGTGTTCTTGTTCCTGCGCTCGGCGCGGGCGACCGCGATCCCCGCGGCGGCGGTGCCGTTATCACTCGTGGCGACGTTCGGCGTCATGTACCTGCTCGACTACTCCGTCGACAACCTGTCGCTGATGGCGCTGACGATCGCGACCGGCTTCGTCGTCGACGACGCGATCGTCGTCACCGAGAACGTCATGCGCCTGATCGAGACGGGCAAGACACCGCGCGAGGCCGCGCTCGAGGGGGCCAAGCAGATCGGCTTCACGATCGTCTCGATCACCTGCTCGCTGCTCGCGGTGTTCATTCCCATCCTGTTCATGGGCGGCTCGATCGGCCGGTTGTTCCGCGAGTTCGCGGTGGTGCTCGCGGTGTCGATCACGCTGTCCGGCGTGATCTCGCTGACGCTGACGCCGATGATGTGCGCGCACCTGCTGCGGCACAAGAACGACAAGCCGGGCCGGCTGTCGCGCGGGCTCGAGCGTGGGCTCGACGTCATCGTGCGCGGTTACAGCGCCGTGCTGCGCCTCGTGCTCCGCCACACCGTGATCGTCGGCGTGCTCACGATCGCGACGGTCGGCACCACGGTCTGGCTCTACGGTCAGGTCCCGGCCGGACTGTTCCCGCAGCAGGACACCGGCATGCTGATGGGGACCACGCAGGGACCGCAGGACATCTCGTTCCCCGCGATGAAGGAGCGCCAGGAGCGCTTGCTCGAGATCGTGCTCGCCGATCCCGACGTCGCACACATCAACGCGAACGTCGGTGGGTTTGGTTCGTCCACGCTCAACACCGGGCGCATGTTCATCCAGCTCGTCGAGAAACCGAAGCGCAAGGTCAGTGCGGACGAGGTGATCGCGCGCTTGCGCCCGAAGCTCGCGAAGGTCGAGGGCGTGCAGCTGTTCCTCCAGAACGTGCAGGACGTGCGCGTCGGCGGCCGTGGCTCGCGCACGCAGTACCAGTACACGCTCGAGTCCAGCGAGCTCGCCGAGCTCGAGGAGTGGGGACCGAAAGTCACCGCGGCGCTGCGCAAGCTCCCCGAGGTGAAGGACGTGGTCTCCGATCAGCAGACCGCGGGCCTCCAGCTAAACCTCGAGATCGATCGCGACACCGCCGCGCGCCACGGCATCACGGTCTCGCAGATCGACAACACGCTCTACGACGCGTTCGGCCAGCGCCAGGTCGCCACGTTCTACACGCAGGTCAATCAGTACCGCGTGGTGCTCGAGGCGAAGTCGCCCGATCCGTCGCAAGGGTACGAGCAGTCGCCCGAGGATGCGATCGGTCGGCTTCACGTCACGTCGGCATCCGGCGAGCAGGTGTCGATGTCCGAGCTCGTCCGCGTGAAGCCTTCGAGCGTCGCGCTGTCGATCTCGCATCAGGGGCAGTTCCCGTCGACGACGATCTCGTTCAACACCGCGCCGAACGTCGCGCTCTCGGATGCGGTCGCGGCGATCGAAAAGGCGACGCTCGGGATGGGCGTGCCCGCTTCGATCCACGGATCGTTTCAGGGCACCGCGCAGGCGTTCCGCGAGTCTCTCGAGACGATGCCGATGCTGTTCTTGCTCGCGCTGATCGCGATCTACATCGTGCTCGGGGTGCTGTACGAAAGCTACATCCACCCGATCACGATCTTGTCGACGCTGCCGTCGGCCGGGCTCGGCGCGCTACTCGCGCTGCTGCTCACCGGCAGCCAGCTCGATCTGATCGCGTTCGTCGGCATCATCTTGCTGATCGGCATCGTCAAGAAGAACGCGATCCTCATGATCGACTTCGCGCTCGAGCTCGAGCGTGGCGGCAAGTCACCGCGCGACGCGATCTACGAGGCGTGCGTGCTTCGCTTCCGTCCGATCCTCATGACCACGCTCGCGGCGCTCCTCGGCGCACTGCCGCTCGCGCTCGGGGAGGGAACGGGATCGGAGCTGCGCCGGCCGCTCGGCATCGCGATCGTCGGTGGCCTCGCGGTGTCTCAGCTCTTGACGCTGTTCACGACGCCGGTGACGTATCTCGCGCTGCATCGCTTCACGCGGCGCTCCTCGCAGACCGCTCACCCGGTGTGAGCTACTTGTTCGTGCTCGCGCTCGCGATCGCGATCCACGACGCGACCTTGTCGCCGAGGCCCAACGAGTCGAGCGCTTCGCGATCGATCGCCGCTTCGCCCGTGACGGCGAAGTGCTCGTTCGTGTACGCGTCGGCGACGTGGATCGCCGCGGCGATCTCTTGGACCTCGGCCGGCGCGGTCGCGGGCAAGCGATGCGAACGAACCGCGTCGACGATGCGGCGGGGAAGGCCCCAGATGCCGAGGAGGCATGCGCCGATCTCGGCGTGTGTCGCGGTGCCGGTGACCGACTCCGATGCTGCACAGCGCTCGAGCGTGACGGCGGTCTCCCCGGAGCACAGCACGATGCAGCCGATGTCGTGGAGCAGCGCAGCGACGTAGGCCTCGTGGTTGACGTCGACGCCGAGCATGCGCGTGGTCAGCTCGGCACAGCGCACCGCGGCGGCGCGCAGCTTCTCTTGCGAGTGAAACGGATCGCTGCCCGCCATCGTGAACACCGACGCGGTGGTCACGAGGTGGCGCAGCCGCTCCACACCGAGGTACCGCACGGCGCCTTCGATCGACGACGTCGAGCGACCGGCACCGAAGTAGCCCGAGTTGACGAGCTGGAGGACCTTCGCGGCCATCGCGGGATCGCGGCGCACGATGTCGGCGATCTCCGTCGTCGAGGAGTTCGCGGCGAGCGCGGCGGTCATCTTGTCGAACACCGCGCGCGTGGATGGAACGGTGGCGAGGCGACCGATCTGGCCGCGCACCTCTTCGTCGATGGGTAGGGTCTCGAGGTGCATGCTGCGCTCGAGGACGCCGCGGAGCACGTCGGCTTCGCACGGCTTGGACAACAGCTGGTGCAGCGCGGGGAGCGCGCGCACGATCGAGTCGCGATCCGCTTGGCCCGACAACATGATGCGGACCGTCGAGGGAGACTTCTCTTTGATCGCGGTGAGCAGCGTCGCGCCGTCGACACCGGGCATGCGCATGTCGGAGACCACCACCGTGAACGGCCGCTTCTCGAGCTCCTGCAGCGCCTGCTCGCCGCTCTGTGCGACGACGATGTCCCAGCGATCCCGATCGCGCCGGAACAGATTCTTCAGGCCGGAGAGGATCGCGGGCTCGTCATCCACGAACAACACGGAGTGCTTAGCGGTCGCCACGAGATCAGAGTCGGCCGAAGCATGAACGTTTCGAGGGTCCCATGTCGATCTACCGACACCTACAGGCGCCTACGCGACGAGCGTCATCTCCGCGAGCCCCGCCTCGCGAGTCATCTTGCCGACATAGCCGAGCTCCCGGCGCGCCTTGGCATCGACGACGGTGACCTCGCCGCCGACCAACGCGATGGCGGTCTTGGTCACGGGCGGCTCCTTCATCCAGGACGTCAGCGCGGCGGTGGTCGATGCGAGCCAGCGCGGGACATTGCGCGACGTGCTCGCGTCCACGCCTTGGGTCGCGAGGTACTTCGTGAGGAACTCGCGAAAGTCGACCGGCTCGCCATCGGTGAGGAAGTAGATCTCGCCGCCCTTGCCCTTCTCGGCGGCGAGCAGCGCGCCCTCGGCCACGTTCACGACGTGACAGGTCGACGTCAGGTAGTGACCTCCGCCGACCCAGCCGAACCGTCCCTTCTTCACGGCCTCGGTGAGCTTGGGCAGAAGGCTCGTATCGCCGCGGCCCCAGATGAAGCGCGGGCGGATCGATACGGTCTCGAACGCGAGCGTGCTCGCCGCGATCACGGCGCGCTCCGCGAGTCCCTTCGCGATCGGATAATTTCCGGCGGGCTTCGCGGGGTACGGCACGGTCTCGTCGGCGCGCACGATCGGGTTGCCATCCGCGAGCACGGCTTCGGTGCCGACATGCACGAACTTCGGAACCTGCGCGGCCTGCGCGGCGGACAGCGTGGTCTTGGTTCCATCGACGGTGTCGCGCATGTGATCGGCGAGCTTGCCGTGTTCCTGGACATTCGCGGCCGCGTGAAACACGACGTCGCACTCGTCCATGCCTTCGGCCATCGCGGCCTGGCTCGACAGATCGCCCCGCACCGGATCTGCTCCCACACCACGCACCGCGATCGCCGCTTTCTCGCTCCGCGCGAGCGCGCGCACCTCGACGCCGCGCGCGACCAGCGCGGCGATCAGCTCCTTGCCCACGAACCCCGAACCGCCGGTGACGAATGCTCGCTTCACGCTGCCGAATCTACTAGGTTCGCGAGGTGATGGACGACGGTCGCGTCGAGCTTCCAGCGAAAGACCTCCAGGCGATCGAGGGCTCGTCGCTGTACAACGAAGACCTCGCGCCGGTGCCGATCGCGAAGCGCACGTGGAGCACGTGGGACTACGCCGCGCTGTGGATCTCGATGGCCCACTGCATCCCGACGTACACGATGGCGTCCGCGCTGATCGCGAACGGGATGGCGTGGTGGCAAGCGCTGCTCACGATCCTCCTCGGAAACATCATCGTCCTCGCGCCGATCCTCCTGAACTCGCACCCCGGCACGAAGTACGGCATCCCGTTCCCGGTGTTCGCGCGCGCGGCCTATGGCACTGCCGGCAGTAACCTCGCCGCGCTGATGCGCGCGCTGATCGCGTGCGGCTGGTTCGGCATCAACGCGTGGATCGGCGGCATGGCGCTGCAAGCGTTCTTCAACTCCCTGCTTCCATCGTGGGGCTCCGCGCTCGGCTCGTTCAACGGTCACCCGACCACGCAGTGGATCTCGTTCCTGCTGTTCTGGGGCCTCAACATCCTGATCATCTATCGCGGCATGGAGCTCGTGCGGCGGCTCGAGCGATTCGCCGCGCCGTTCGTCCTCGTGATGACCGCGATCCTCGTCGGCTGGGCGATCTGGAAAGCCGGCGGACTCGGACCGATCATCCACGAGGGCGGCAAAGACGGCGCGTTCGGCAAGCTGTTCATTCCATCGCTGACCGCGACGATCGGCTTCTGGTCGACGCTGTCGCTCAACATGCCGGACTTCACGCGGTTCGGTCGATCGCAACGCGAGCAAGCGATCGGGCAGATCGTCGCGCTGCCGTCGACGATGACCGTGTTCGCCGGCATGGGCATCATGATCACGAGCGCGACCGTCCTCATCTACGGTCATGCGATCGACGACCCGATCAAGCTCGGCGGCATGTTCGACAATCGCCTCGTCGTCGGCATCGTGATGTTCACGGTCGTCGTCGCCACGCTCGCCGTGAACATCGCGGCGAACGTCGTGTCGCCGGCCAACGACTTCGCCAA
>Ga0154020_10002499_pt1 | contig 22409 bp, 17 predicted proteins | sample Klosneuvirus_201_FD_109709 | JGI IMG/M metagenome (GOLD analysis project Ga0154020, IMG submission 109709) | Active sludge microbial communities from wastewater, Klosterneuburg, Austria - Klosneuvirus_20160825_MG | ecosystem: Engineered > WWTP > Aerobic digester > Activated sludge | place...
CCAGGCCTGATACCCGCTGCCGGAGACCAGCATTGCCCGGCACATTACGTGGAGCGGATAGGAATGATGGGGCCGAGGGCAATGCCGAGGCCGAGGGAGTTTACTCAAACGTAAATAACTGAGGCCGAGAGCGAAGACCGACGCCGTATTGTGAAGTCTATTGAGGATTTGGTAGCGGGGACAGCTTGCGCACTAGAACCTTCGGGTTGCTCCGCGGCAATTTTCGCTGGTTACTCCTCCCAGTCCAGACCCGGAGGCCTTGAGCCTCTTATGGTGCGGGGCGACTTGGGTGCATCCATTAATAAGTATCGGCGGTTCAATGGGTTTGGAGATTTAAATCGGCGTTACATTTGCGATGGCTCGGACCCAAAGAAACTTTATCCGCGTTGAAATGGCATGTTGCCATAATGTGAGGAAAAATTTTATAATTTTCCTCACATCAAAAGGGCGACGTAACTATGCAATTTAATCGAGATAAGCCGTATAACGACCTGCCCCTTCTGCCTCCGGCAACGGACCTAGAATCCAAGGCGATTCTTAAACTGGCGATTGAAGCAAACCGGAATCTTGCGGAACTCAAAGGTGTCGGTGCTTTGATCCCGAACCAGTCGATCCTCTTGCGCGGTATCGTCATTCAAGAGGCAAAGATGAGTTCTGAAATTGAAAACATCGTCACCACAAACGACAGCCTCTATCAGGCGATGTCACAGGATTCGTTAAAACTCGATCCGCATACCAAAGAAGTCTTGTCCTATGAGTCCGCTCTTTGGCACGGCGTTGAATACATCAAGAAAAAGCCGATAGGTACGAACTTGTTTGTTGAGCTGGTGGAGATCATCAAGAGTCATAAAGCCAGCATCAGATCGACGCCTGGCACTGCGCTAAAGAATTCAAAAGGCACTGTGATCTACACGCCACCGGCCGGCGAATCGGTGATACGTGATCTACTAGGCAACTTGGAGCAATTTCTACACGCGGAATCCAATCTTGACCCGCTGATCAAGATGGCAGTAATGCACTATCAGTTTGAGGCTATCCATCCGTTCAGCGATGGTAATGGTCGAACTGGTCGGATTATGAATATCTTGTACTTGATGTCGGAGAAGTTGCTGGATTTGCCGGTGCTTTATCTTAGTCGGTACATCATCAAGCATAAGAACCGCTATTACCAGGGACTCCGCGATGTCACTGAGAAACAGCACTGGGAACAATGGGTGTTGTTTAATTTAGCAGCGGTTTCAGAGACAGCAAAAGGCACAAAGGAAAAGGTGCTAGCGATAAAATCGCTACTCGAAAAAACCAATTCGATCGTGCGGACTCGGCTGCCCAAGATATACTCCAAGGAGTTGGTTGAAGCTGTATTCCAGTTGCCATACTGCAAAATCAAATTTCTGGTCGACGCAGGTCTTGGAATTCGAGATACGGCGTCGCTTTACTTAAAAGAGTTGGAACGTATTGGTGTGTTAAAGAGCGAAAAGGTCGGACGTGAGATTCTCTATATTAACCAGCCGCTTTTCGACCTGCTTGTGTCGTAGCGAATATATGTGGAAATTTAAATGTATTTTCCTCACGTCCTTGGGGATGTGCGGCGTGAACCTGTATGTTCTGAGTATACGAGGAAATTCTGCATTTTTTTCCTCATATTTAGCCTGTCCCTACACAATATTCGAGTAAAAGCATTAATATGATGAGTTTCATAGTCTTGCAACACTCCCCGGTTTTGTGATTTTTAGGCCCAATGAGGGCCATGATAGAGCAGATGAAATGGAAGGTTAAAGCGGCTTAAGCCGAGTATTTCCGATGCCGTGAGGATCCTGAGGCAAATTTTAGCGCAGGACCAGAAAACATTTGCTGCAGGTGTAGGGATCAGCCTTTCGGCTCTGCGCAGGATCGAACAAAATACAGGCGGTGTTCGATTGGATACCCTGGGAAAAATTCTGAACAAGTACTCGCTGGAACTGCGGGTAAAAGCAAAAAAGTAATGGAAAGTGGTTCCTATGATTGAACCAGAACTTCAATATTCACGTTGTGGCGACCCTCGTGGTCTGGTCGGGTCGCGAAAGAATATGACCTGCCGCCGAAATCGATTCTGTGCGCCTCGGGTTGGTCTCCGCTGACGCAGATCTCTTGTGCGGTCTCGCCGTCGCGAAGGTGCAACGCAAAAGTATGGTGCAGTGTCTCAATATTAGGATCCTGTTCCAATCGGGCGCGCATTGCGTCGATTGATTTCAGGGTCGCTTCGATGTGCTCTTGTGCAATGCCGGCGACGGCCTGTTTGCGCGTGTCTTCGAACCAGCTGGTAATGTCTTCTTTGGAAAGGGCGCGCTTTTTTTTCTGCGCCCTGATTTCAAGAATACGGATCGAAAAGCCTGGAAGGGCGACCTCTTCATTTTGTCCAAGTCGGTGCCATTCTCCATGCTCCGCCAGCCGGATTGCGACTGGCTGCGATGATCCTGCGATAGCCTCGTGGAGTTCGGTGACGGGGTTGACGGTTAGATGATCGGTGCTGACAGTGACGCCAAAGAAATGCCGTCGGTCCGTGGCAAAGCGGAATTCACTCTGAGGTCGTCCTCCGGGAAATCCCGAAACGATCTCACGCTCGGTCGATCTGCCGTCTGGAAAATGAATGACGAATCTCTGTAGTGACTGTTGGCGACCCATGCCAGCGATCAGAAGCTCGCGGGATTCTTGCGCGAGGGGGCGAATTGAGAAGTCAGCAAACGGGATCAATTCATTGGCTTTAAAGGGAATTGGTTTGCCGTAGGGTTTCATTTGTCGTTGATTTTCATGACGAGACGTTCCCCGTCCCAGTCCAGGGTAAAGAGAGTCTTGTTACAGGTAGGTTGGCGGTCTGTTTCTGTGACCGCCAGAATCGACTTGCCCTTGCGCGGAAGCATATAACGATATGTGCCAGACGCCGAATCGGACAGGCGTGATTTTGGTCGGCATTTTTCCGCGTCAATTGCGTCTGATACGATGTCAGGAATGCCGGGAAAAATTTGTGCGGTGAGGTCTTCCCATGCGTTACTTTTGTTCTTTGCGAAAAATTGAAGTTTTTGTCCGCCGCGTCCGCTGTCGGCATAAGAACTTCCGGCTACGGCAAGCAGTGGCGTGCCATTGCGACGGTTGAACTTTGCGATGTGCACGTCGCTCTTGGTTGCCAGATAGCCGTTTTTGAGGTCCGTGACGCTTAAGGCCTTCTTTTTTTGGTCGCTGGTTTTTTCTGTGGGCTCGTCGGGGTTTTCCAAGACGCCCAGAAGCGGGGCTGGAATCTCAAGAAACATGTCCATGACTGTTTGCGCGGCAGCCGGTGTTGCGGAGCCTACAGCGATGAAAGCGGCAAGTGACTTTAATGCCATGGTTATTCAGTCTCCCAAGAATGAATGAGTACTTGCTGTATGGGACTTTAGTTCAAACTCTGATTCAGATTCATCAAGAGTTTATTGGATTCTGAATGTGCAGCGTTTGACGCTTGGTCTACCTTTTCAATCGCGCGCAAAATCATCGATAGCATCAGATGCATGATTGTATTCGCATAAGTAATAATAAATTTTGTTTACATTAAAATAAAAAGGCGTATAAAAATATTTATCTGAGATTTTATTATAATTTTATACAGGAAAGCATATTATGAATTTCAACAAATTTTCTAAATCATTGGTATTATTAGCTGTTTTCGCTTCCAGCTCGGCTTTTGCCGCAGAGCGCACCTGGATTTGCCCAATGAAGGACACTTCGGCTGCCCCGTATGTGACGTTTATCGTCCGGTCGGCGACTGCCGACTCGGCGTCGATCAGCTATGTCGCCAGTGCCTTTTTCGGCTCCGAAGAAGTGGTGATCGAGCAGCCGGTTCCAGGATGTCAGGCAGATGAAAATCACGCCGTGGAAATCACCGCGCGCAGTCTCTATATCGAGTGTGATGGAGACGGTGACGCTGGTTTTCTGAGTGCGAACAAGTCAGGCCGCAGCAGGAGCTTTAAGGGATCGATGACGTTTCCAAATTCTGGTGTAGCTGGGATTGATGATCGGGGCGTTCGGATCACCTGCACCGAGCAGCGCTAAGCACGCGATCCAAATTTAGAATCAACGTAGATATAATGATGATTGGCGACGCGAGGTTTTAACCCGCGTCGCCTTCGCGTTTAAAATGTAATCCGGGCTTTACCTTGGGCTACGAGAGCCTTCAAAAAATCAAGGTTAGGCTGGTGATTGAGGTCCGTGTAGTAACCGTTGCGTCCCTGACCGCGGGGCTCGACGGAAATAGAACTCGAAACCCCGACTAACATGTTATCCACAATCATGGGTCCACCCGAATCGCCAGGTGCATTTAAAACATCTTCGCCAGGCGGGGCCTGTTCCGGAAGGTCTTTGCCGCGAAAGGTAATCCTGCCAGTGCCGACATTTTCTACCTGATTCTTGCCAGTGCGTTTCCTAAAAGTACCCTGCCCATAAAGGGAGCTGGTTCCAAATCCAACAATTGTCAAATCGTTGCCTTTTGCCGGCGCAAGCGATGCCACCCGCGTCCATTTTTCAGCGACGGGCTGCGTGAAATGCACCACGGCTAGATCGTGTTCCCACCAGCGCGCTGCGTATCCCGGATGATTGTAAAATAGGTTTGTGGTCAACTGTGGGCTTACGCCCTCCGATTTACCGTCAATCGTAACAGACACGGGGCCATTTCCCTCGAGGCAATGCGCGGCGGTCAATAAAGTATTGGCGGATACAAAAGTTGCAGTGCAGCTGGCATTATTTTGTTCAATACGAACGACCTCGATCCATTCCCCTGGAGGAACATCGATCCCGCCGATGATTTTTCCGGATACAGACGAGCCGCTGGGAGAGGAGAAGTCCGAGGGCAACTTCTCTGACATTTGGGGGCCGCAGGCCGCAATGGTCGCACCCGTAACACCTAGGTATAAAGTCATTAAAGTCAGACGCGCTTTTTGTCCAAATGGACGTGAAATCTGCATGTTCTTCCCCCTCGTCAAACAAGCAATTAGTGAATGGTTTTCCGTTATTGTATGCGATGTTTGAGCAAACCACTACGGACGCGCGAAGTTTTTGCCCCACCCGGCAGCCTGTCACAGATTGATGTGTATGCAGGTATACATGGTGAGGAGGGCGGTATGTTAAAAAGGGCAATGTTTTCAGTCTTGTCTTGGGATGGAGCGCCCATACCAATCTGTGTGCGCTTTGGTATTGCCTTCAACCTGGCCATTTTGACAGCCGCAACCAATGCTTTTGGCCATGGCGAGGACACTGCTGGACCGCATGGCGGTGAGATCCGCATGCCCGGTGCTTTCCACACTGAACTCGTGATAACGAAGGATCCGAAGGTTTTGCGTGTCTATCTTCTGGATATCTCTTTCAAAGATCCGGTAACCCAAGGGTCAGATGTCACTCTGACATTCGTTCCAAAACTCAGCGCTGGTGTGGACCAAACCGTGGTCTGTCGTCCAATGCGTGACTATTTTGAATGTGTCTTTCGTGCACCGTTGCTACGAAAGGCTGGTACACTGGAAATCGTCGCCAACCGGCAAGGTGTTAAAGGAGATAAGGCGGTGTACTGGTTACCATGAAGGATCATACAAATCTGACAAATGAGGGTTCTTCGCCGTCGTCTCCGCCGGAATACGCTGCGGCCGCAATTAGAGCTCACGTCGGCAGGGATCTGGAGCCTTCACTGGTTTCGGTTCATGCCAGACTTGCGGCGTCATTTATTGGAGGCCTGGCGCTGTCGCTTGTTGTATGTGGACAGTTTGGTTTAGCCTTTTCCGCGCCAGCTGCGGCCTTTTCCCATCAGCTCCATCACAACATGGATGCCGCGCTTTGTGCCGTCATTTGTGGCGCGCTTTTTAGTCTTTTTCCCGTGGCGATCCTGCGTCTTGGGTTGACCTCGCCGCTGGGGTTTCGGGTGATTCTGCGCCGCCACATCGTAGCAGTCGTGTTCTGGTATGTTCTGGTTGGCGGCGTTCTCGGAACCTTTGGACATCATGGGAACGACATCGTGTCGGTCAGTCTGTGGATCGTGACAGCTCTCGCCACTTGCTGGATGCTCGCTCGTGCCGCGTTCGCAACCTTGCCGTTGTGGAACCTTTATGAAGTGGTTTTTGCCCGCAGAGCACGCATGAGTCGAGAGACCTTTTGACGTGCATTCATGTTCGAGATTCCATGAGCGGTGGCGATTTCATCGTAGTCCATATCAGATAATAGACGGTCGCAGAACAAGCGCTTGTCTGCATCCGACAGACCTTCCATCAGGGATGTGAGCAGGTCGCCAAAAAGCAAACGCGACTCGGCGGACTCTTCCTTTGATACGACAATCAAAGTGTCAGGGTCTTCGGGCAGGTCGCGGCGCCGATTGGCGTTGAGTCGGTCGATAATGGCGTGGCGGGCAATGGTGTATAGCCATACGATAGCCCGTTGTTCCTGCCGGTAGGTGGCCACATATTTGTGGATCCTGAAGTACACCTCTTGAAAAACTTCGTCAGCATCCTGCCGGCTGGGAAGTCTTTTAACAATGAAACTGTATAGGAGTTTGTTTGTCCGCCGGAAGATCTCATCAAAGGCCTGCATGTCTGCTTTTTGGTAACGGACCAGCAGTGACTCGAGCGGCAGGCTTTTGATGGGCGAATGCAGCGATCTGCCTCCTGTTTAGGGAATCACAACCTGTTTTTGTTCCATGGGTGTTGTTGATTCTAGCACTAGTTGGGAGAGGTTAATAAACTGATTTGCCACTTAATTTTTGGAGCCGTATGGCAGTGAGGACCAGATCCCGGATAATCTGCAGGCGTTTAAGTCTGGAGTGAAGCACTTTTTCGGTTGCGCCGATAAGATCAGGTGAATTTTTTGTTCCCAGACGGTACTCCCGTTGAGTTGCGTCGAGGTACGCAGACCCGGCGATAAGGTTTTTCTCTTCAAGGTCCAATCGGGATCCCAAAGAGGCAAGCGTGGCGATGAGCATATCGACTTCAGCCTCGACCTTTGTACGCCTATCCGCATAATTCAACCTTGCTGCCGCAGCGTCTGCCAATGCTGCCTGATGTGTATTGCGGGCGAAAGTTGATATTCCTCCAACCAATGGTAAAGAAAACTTTACCAGCAATTCAACTGAGTCGAAGTCTTTGCCGGAGGGCGAGCGGACAGATCGCGCCCGGTCTCCAAACAGTCCATAGCGCCCTTCGAGATCTACTCTGGGCAAATATCCGGCAGCGGCCGCTGCAGCGTCCCTGTCCTTTAACAACGCGTCTAATTCCAACTCTGTCAAATCGTCACTTAAGTCTTTGAGGTCACTCAGCAGCGCTTTGCGGTCTATGTTCGGCCTGACGGCAGTTAAAGTACCGACTGTTGGAAAAGTCCTCGGTGCTCCCCCTACTATTGAGGAGAGGCGCCGTTGCTGTTCGGCTTGGTCTGTTTTAAGGTCCAGCAATTCCGCTTCTAATGTCGCCGTATGGAGCTCGAATTCAAGAGCGTCTGTTTTTGCGGTGATACCAGCGGCAGTTTTGGCCAGAGCTGATTTATGATGTCTGCGTCCTGTGGCGAGTGCCGCCTCATAGAGGGTGATTGCCTCAGCGCTGTGGTGCAACAACGTAACAAAAGTGGCAATGTCGGCCCGTAGGCTGGCGACGAACCTTTTCCTTTGGTTTTGGAGTGTTTCCAACTGTTTTGAAAGCGTGTTTTGTAGAGAGCGATCGGCGCCCCCGCGGTACAGGTTCCAGTCCAGTCTGGCATAGGCGCTGACATAGGTATCCCGTCGGCTTTCATCTTGCTCAGCTGCTTGACCGTCTCGTTCGAAGATTGGCCCACCCTCCAGAGAGAGTGTGGGGAGTAACGTCGCCTGGGCTGCATCCATTTTAAGATGCAGGCCGCGAATCTGTTCATCCAAAGATTTTAAACTCATGCTGTTTTGAGTTGCTTCATTTAGTAAAGAATCGATCTCTGACTTTTCAGTCTTCAATGGACCCTCATGGACCTCCTCGCGTAATTGGTCGGCCTGCGCATCCGTACAATTGAAAAGCCCCGCCACTGCCAACCCGAAGATGGAGCAAAAATAGCGATTTATATAGAAGCTAAGGCTCGACATTGAATGAGACCTTTTCGGTGACCTGCTTGCCGTCAATAGTGGATTTAACTGTCAAATCAATGGATTGACGGTGCAGCGACTTGTCGCTCCAGTCCAGCATTCCCTCTAATTCCTCCCCGGTGGGGGTTAGTGTGACGATGGCCGCTTTAGTTACCTTGGGTTTTCTCGCCGTTGCAGTGATTTCAACGGTAGAAATGGAGAGCTTTTTCATGTCGTGGTCGTAGATGAAAATTCGTAGCGCCCCTTTGTTATGGAGGACCTCGATATAGTGATGAGCGGTCCCTTTTATCATGCCGCCGTTTGGCGCGGATTCCACACCTGGAGATTTGCTGTGCCCTTCATGAGCGAACGCGGCTGGGCTGCCGACTGTCAACGAGCCAAAGTATATCAGTCCTGCCAGTACCAGCATGGCAGCCGGTCGTAGCGACCTGGCCGCGGAGCGTTGACCGAAGTGAAAAAACACCACCGGTGTTACGATCATGTCGAGAAGCGTCGAACTGATAAGTCCGCCAACTATCACCACGGCCACGGGATGAAGAATTTCTTTACCGGGTTCGCCGGCAGCAAGGGCTAGCGGCATCAGGCCTAACACTGCCGTCAACGCGGTCATGAGAACGGGTACCAGGCGTTCCAGTGAGCCACGAATGACCATGTCCCGCGAGAATTCTTCACCTTCATGCTTCATCAGATGGAGGTAGTGAGAGATCATCATGATGCCATTCCGGCTTGCGATGCCGCACAAAGTGACAAAGGCGATCATCGAAGCAACAGAAAGTGTGCGGTCGGTGATAAAGATGGCGACGAGACTACCAATCAATGCCAGGGGAATATTTAACATGATCTGCAGTGCGATGAATGCGCTGCGGAAATGTGCATATAATACCACAAATACTCCGCATAAGGAGATGGCTCCCAAAATCAGCATCATGCGTGTTGCCTCCTGTTGACTCTCAAATTGACCACCTATCTCCATGAAATATCCTTCGGAAAGCGTTACAGAGCGGTTGATGGATGATTGCATGTTGCGCACGACCGTATCTATGTCGCGTCCGGCAGTGTTTGCGGAGATGATTATACGTCTCTGGGCATTTTCACGATTTATTTGGTTCGGACCTTCGGTCTCGTAGATATCTGCGACATCAGCGACTAACACTTTGTGGCCATCTGGCATGACTTTGATGATCGTATTCTGGATCGATTCAAGGGTCGCGCGCGCAGTTTCGTCGAACTGCATAAACAGGTCATAGGAGCGCTGACCTTCAAGTATATGTCCGAGAACTTTTCCGCTCAATGCACGTTCAAGAGTTTCAGCCGCTTCTCCGGCTGACATACCAAAGCGCGCAGCTTCCGGCCGCATAATTTGAATTTTAATCTGTGGAATTGGAACCTGCTGTTCGATCTGCAGGTCGACAAGTCCCGGTATGGCTTCGATAGCTTTCTTAATTTCCGCCGCTTGCGCTCGCAGAACCCGAAGGTCTGGACCAAATACCTTTATGGCAATCTGCGCCCTCACACCGGAAAGCAGATGATCAAGGCGGTGAGATATGGGCTGACCGATGCTAAAAATGACTCCCGGGATAGTGGCCAAACGCTCGCGCATGTGAGTCAATACCTCGCTGTGCTTTCTCCCTGCGCGTCCCGGGAGGACGCTGTGGAAGTCGACGTCAATTTCTGAATAGTGGACACCCTCGGCATGCTCATCCAGTTCCGCTCTGCCTGTTCTGCGGGCGACAGAACGTATTTCGGGAATATCAAGGAGAAGACGCTCTGCCTGCCGTCCAAGCTTGTCGGACTCTGGCAACGCAATGCCGGGTGCGGCAAGCAGTGTAATCGTCGCAGTTCCTTCATTGAACTTGGGAAGGAAGTCAATACCCATGCGGGGTATTAACGCAATAGCACCAGCGAACAAGATCAAAGCGCTACTTATGATCAATGCCGGGTTTCGTAACCCAAATTCGAGTAAGCGACGGTCAGCTGCCTTGAGGTGCCGAACGAGCCATCCATCAAGATGTTTTCTCTGGTGAGGGTTTACCAACAGAAATGAACAAAGAACCGGAGTCACTGTTAGTGAAACCGCCAGGGATGCAAGCAGAGCGACGATATAGGCCAATCCAAGCGGCGCAAACAGGCGTCCTTCGATGCCTCCCAGAGAAAACAATGGCAAAAAAACCAAAACGACGATGACGGTTGCGAAAACAATGCTGCTGCGGATTTCCGAGGAAGCACCATATACGACCTGCATCACAGGTAAGGGGTCGCCACGGTCGCGATTTTCGGCGAGACGGCGGAAGACGTTTTCAACGTCAACAATCGCGTCGTCAACCAATTCGCCCACGGCAATAGCTAAGCCTCCCAGGGTCATGGAGTTAACTGATAACCCAAGAAAATGAAACACCACGGCAGTGACGAGAATCGAAAGGGGAATCGCCGTCAGCGTGATAAGTGTCGTACGAATATTGAGAAGAAACATAAATATAACGATCACGACGAGAATGGTTCCGTCCCGCAGGGCTTCAGTCACATTTCCCACGGCCCGTTTAATGAATGTCGCCTGTTTGAACAGATCTGAATGCAATGTCACGCCGGCGGGAAGCGAATTTTTAAGGTCTGATAGGCGCGTCGCGATTTTATCAGTCAATTCGACGGTATTCGCACCCGGTTGCTTGAGAATGCTGAGTATGACCGCCGGTTCACCGTTGATGCTTGCGTCTCCTCTTTTTTTCTGTGGGGCAACCCGCACTTCTGCGATGTCTCTCACAAATACTGGTCTGCCAAGGTGGTGGCCAATGACTGTGTCTAGGATTTCGTCCGTAGATTTTGTGGCGGCGAGATTGCGGATCAGAAACTCGCGGCCACCGGATTCAAGATAAGATCCAGTTGTGTTTAGACTGACTTTTGCGAGTGCTGCCTCAACGTCATTTATTGCAAGCTGCCGTAAGATGAGTTTCTCGGCAGACAACAAGATTTGATATTGTTTCAGGCCTCCGCCAATGGCGATGACCTGGCTCACGCCGGGCACGGCCATCAGCTGTGGACGCAGCGTCCAGTCGGCCAGCGAGCGAAGCTCCATAGGCGGGATTTCGCCGGTGGGCGAAGACAATCCAACGAGCTGAATTTCACCCATGATAGAGGCGACAGGACCAATTACGGGGACAACACCGCGAGGCATCCTTTCCCGGGCCATTTGGAGCTTTTCCGCAATTAGTTGCCTGTTTCGATAAAGGTCTGTGTCCCACGCGAATTCCGCATAGATGACTGATAGTCCAACGCCGGAGGTTGAGCGAACGCGTTCAATTCCGGGGATACCGTTAAGGTGAGTCTCCAGTGGCAACGTAACCAGGGTTTCCACCTCTTCAGGTGCCATTCCAGGAGACTCAGTCATGACGGTTACGGTAGGGCGGTTTAAATCGGGAAACACGTCGACTGGCATTCGGCTCGCGACAAAGAGGCCGTAAGCCGCCAGGAGCAAGCCTGCTGCGAGGGTTGCAAGGCGATGAGACAAGGCAAGACGTATGATGCGATCCAAGTAAAAGCTCCTATGGCAGCTCATCCCCTGTGGGGTGGATGACCACTGGGGACGGCCCTCATGGGAATGATACTTCACGTACTAAGGTGTTGTGACGGCGGCGATGACGATATTCGTTACTTCGAATCCGAGGAGAGGGCTTTTGCGAAGGCAGAGTCTTCCCAAGTGACCGAATTTATTGTCCAGTTCGCCCCAGGGATGACCTCCGTGCAGTCGTCACAGTATTCGCTGGCCTTGGCCGGGTCGGAGGATGTGAGCCAGGTTTCTGTCGCTGCCTGCGCCTCACGGGCACAGGGTCGACCACCGAGGACCGGAACCGGAGTCGCGGCCATTGCCAAAACACGGATTCCGGCATTCTGATAGTTACTCTCAGACATCGCCTTATTGATGCGTTTGACTGCTGCCAAAAAATCGGCGCAATTCGTGTATTTTTTAGAAGCGATCATGTGGGCGTATTTGTTGCTCTCTCCCTTCGCGTTCCACCAGGAGATCATATTCTCCAGATCCGATGAATTCGATAACCCGGAGGTCTGGAATTCATTTCGCAAATTGTCCGGGGTGTTGCCAGCAGCCGCTCGGCTGGTAATTCGCAATCCAATATATTGATGCCAGATCATCGCACCGACGGGACGGGACAGGCGATACCAGGTCGCCACTTTGAACTGAGAACAATCAAAGTCGGAGAAATTGCGACTGATCAGCGTTCCACCCGGGGGACTCTGTGTGACGGTGCCTTTTACCTCGGCGGAGTCATCAAGTGCTGTTGGGCTATGGCGGCACGAGAGTCCGACGAAGGTCAAGAGTAAGACCGGGACGATTTTTTTTAATATTGAGAATGTTGCCGAATTCAAGTTCATTGAAAGTTCCAAAAATTCTGACCCGCTTGGACGTCTACTCTGCGGCCTTTTACGAGGCTGCCTCCAGCGGCCGCAGGACAAAAGTCACCCTGATCAAAGTAAAATGCGTCGTTTCTGAAAATACAAAATTCTGGCCCGTCTTGCGCCTCCCAGACGCGGCTGCTGCTAAAGCCATACCAGTATACAGGGTAATCGGTCAGACCCAGAGAAAAATCTTTGCAGGCTCCTGCTTCAAAAATATGCCATCCTTCACCGCGCCACCGGTTGTTGTACTTGCGAAGCAAAGTAGCGTTCACCGAGTCAGTGGTGGAATTGCAGACTCTGAGGCTGTGCATCCGCGAATAAAGACTCCAGGTGCGGACAGACCCCTCGTCGCTGCGCCAGGGATTGGTCATGGTCTTGAAGCTGACTTTTGCCGGCGTTGACCCCGCTGGGGATGGACATTCCGTGTGTTCTTCGACCTTGAAGGAGCGCGAAGGATCGACACAGTATTCAGGACCTGATTTGGGGCCGAGGGCCTCCCAGTTTTCTCCGTTGTGACCCATTGCGAAGACATCGACAACTTCAGCGCTGTCAATGCCATCGAGGAGGATTGCACATTTGTCCTTCTCGACGGGAAACCATCCCTGCGAGACCCGTATGGGCACGAGGCTGAATCCGCCGTCTAACTTGTGCGGCCACCCCAACGCGACATAGATGGTACTGAGATCGGACCTGTTGCAGACCTGAAGGGTCCAGGGACGATGGTGCTGATCCACCCATTTCATGTAGGTTCTGGCCGACTCTTCCACCTGGCCCTCAAAGCGCTGGCACTCTTGCTCCATGACGTTACCTGCGTAGCCACCGGCACGTGCATATCCTTCGAAGTAGTCTCTGCCGAATCTTGCGAGCGAGTTTCCTCGCGCCTCGTATTGTGCCGAATGACACATCTCGTGGCCTAGCGCAATGTACTGGTCGAGTTCGTCCGCTTGCCTGGCGATGGAATCCAGGTAAATGTCGTGTCCGTAGGTCTGACCATAGTCGTTGAATACACGCACCTGAAAGGGAGCATCACCCCAGGTGCTCATGAGTTTGGCGTGGTCATGGACCACGACGCGATCGACAAGGGATCCATAGACCGGAGCCAGGACTCTCTTTTCAGCGGCGGTTAAGTTCCTCGTCCATAAATTTTGGAACCGGTCGCGCATAATTCCAGCGGCAAGGGGATAAGCGGTATGCCCCATTTCTCCCATCGAAGACTGCCACGGGCGGGAGACGTTGTAGCACTGGAGTGTTGCAAACTCTTTGCATGCCTTAAAACATAGAGGCTCGACGATCCAGGTTCCCATCACTTGGGATCCGCATTGTTCATTGCAGTCCTTGCTGCATGTGAATGCAGTAGCCTGAGCGGCAAAGCCGCCCCAGGTGCACCAGAATATGATGAAGATCAAAAAGTGTTTTTTCATGGGTCGGATCCTGTCTTGAAAGAGTCCTCTGAAGGCGGCTGCAACCTAGCAGGCAAAGCTTCGCGACTCAAGGAGCTTTATGTTGTGATTTGAGCAGTGGTCAGAAGACAAAAATTACAGTCATAACATATGGTTAAAAAGGCTTTGAGCGTTTCGTATTTTGGTTGGCGAAAGGTCTTAAGTGCCCATTGAATCGTTCCGAAAGAGGATGGAACGGGTCGGAGGTCTTTTATGTACAATCTGCGGGTAAGGTTGGTAGCAGTCTTTTTTGCAGTGGCGGGTTTTGGTTGCCAATCCAGACTCAGTGTCTCTACCTCAGACAAAGATGGCAATCCAGCAGGTGCCGGAACCAAACCTTCCTCCTTGCCTTCGCCGGATCCAACTTCTGCTCCAGTGACAGTTGAACCGACTCAGGAGCCGGTTACCGATGTAACTCCCAGCCCGACGCCTACACCCAATCCGACAATTTCTCCCAGCCCTACGCCAAGCACCACACCCGTTCCGTCGCCGGATCCGACCTATGAAGATCCACGTAACGTTGGCGCATCTATCGGAAGAAATGGAGAGATTCGACTCATTTGGGAGCCGCCATTTTTTGGGCGAATGCCTGCAGAATATGTCATATACCGTTCGTTGAACAGCAACGTTGACAAAACGGCGACACCATTGGCCGTCGTTTCTGGAAACGAATATGTCGATACAAGCGCTGTGAATGGCACGACCTACTATTACGCCGTAGTTGGGCGTGCCGCGAGTGGTGAGGTTAGCTCCGGGGTCACGGTCGCTGGTATGGCACTTGCGCCTGCGGCAGCGCGCATGTCATCGCTTCTTTTTGTAAATCCTGCTGCCGCCGGAGGCGGCGACGGCAGCATCGGGAATCCCTACAACGATATCGCGACAGCTATCACTGATGTGGATGCCGGAGGGACCGTGGTGCTGTTGCCCGGGATTTTCCGGATCTCAACAAGTCTGGCGGCAAATAAGGCGATAACGCTTCGTAGTCAACAAGGTGCGTATGAGACTGTTGGTGGCTCGACGATTCGCGGCCCTAACAGCTTCGAAACCGGATCATGGACGAGTAGTTTTCCTGCGGTTGTTGCAAGCGCTGACGATGTTGAGGTCGTCGGCCTCAATTTTACCCAGTTCTATATTACAGTGCCCGACAATAACGCTGCAGCAGTCATTCATCACGGTGCAGCACCGACCCCTATTCGCAATCTTCTGATTCATAACAACCGCTTTTTTAAAAACCGGGCCAATGTAACTTCGTCGATGTCTTTCGGAGCCGCAGATCGCGACGGGCAGACCGGGTGGGTGGTGAGCAGCAATTACGTCACCGACATGCCGTCAGACGGTAACGGGATTGTGGCTCACTATTGGAAAAACTGCTTGATTAAAGACAACATTGTCGTCAATTCAGCCTTTGCTGGCATTCAAACCCTTGGGATTCGTGAGTGTGAGATCACGCGCAATTTAATCTTCAACGCAACAGAATATGGCATCAAAGTCGGCTGTTTGTCCGGAACTGGCAATTGTGAAAATATCAGTGTCACAAAAAATATTCTGGTTGGCACTAAAGCAACTGGCTACTTTGGGTCTGTGCGGCTGTCGCATTTTGTGCTCGGTACCCTGACCTTCAGCCATAACATTATTCAAAACAGTTTAAAAAGTGCTGCCTATTTTGACGGCGGTGGCAATCTCGACGGCTTTACCTTCAATTTTAAAAACAATCATTTTGAAAATAGTACCGCATTTGGCTTGCTAAACACGACATCGACCGGGACCATCGACGCGACGGAAAACTGGTGGGGATCCGCTGCCGGAGCCGGGGTTGGCGGAGATCCGGATTCCGAGACTATCGCGCCGGGATCGGCGACGGTGAATACAAATTCGCATCTCACCTCAAGACCCAATTCGCGTTTTCCGCCTGGAAAAGTTTTAGTAAGCGTTGCGGTGTCCCCCTGGACCACTAAGACCCGTGGCGAATCGGTGCTGACCGCGACCGGAACATTTAGTGACGCAAGCACCATGGATGTGTCTGCATATGCCACCTGGGTAAGCAGTGACAGCGACACCGTCACGGTCAGTGACATTGGCTCAACAAAAGGTCGGGCCACTGCATTAAAAACGGGCACGGCAACGATTTCAGCGATCGTTGACGGCAAGATCGGATCAACATCAGTCGTAGTTAGCGCCGCTCGGATTATTGCGCAAAATGACGGCAATTCGCAGGGGTGGAGGTGGGCCGACCCTTCTACGGGCGCGCTCTCGGCCTTGGTGACTCCTCCGACCATTGGATCCCGTGGTGTGCTCACACTTCCAACGGGTTTTCTCGCGCTGAATTACGGAGCTGCAGAAAAGGTGAAGTTCTTTGATTACAGTGGAGTTGCCTCCACTACGTTGCAGTTAACAGGATATACGTACAATACGCCCTACGGGGGGTTTCTTTCGAAGGACAACGTAATTTTCATTTCCGATATGAGTGGCAGCCCCACAATTGTAAGGATGCACCGGCTTAGCGATGGCGTCGGTCTCGGGTCTTTTACTGCGGAGGGGGCAGGGGCATGGTTTACTTACAATGTCACTGAGCTCGACGATGGCAGGTTGATTGCCGGATCGTCAGATGGAAGGATCATTGCATATAACCGCTCGGGTGCGACCGTTACAAAAATTGGTGATCTTGCCACAGGACTCACTAATGTTTACAGTCTGGATTATTGCCCGAAACAAAACCGAATCATCGCAGTAGCTCTTACGGATCAGGTCTGGAAATGTACCACTGCGGGGGTTTGTAACCTCATCTATACTTACACGGATATCGGAGACATACTAGGCGTACGGCGCGATATCAACGCCGGTGACTGTTCCATGTTTGTCACTGTAGACAATGGCCGGATTTTGAAGCTTGCAGCCGATGGCTCTGTGATCAATGGTTTCGCAAATCCCTTCTCTATGTTTGGCACTGGTCAAACCTACGGCCTCGATTTCGAGTGGCCGGCCCCCTAAAGGGGCGTCAAAGGGTTAGTCAGACAAAGCGAACTACTGACATATAAACACAGGTAGAAGATGCTACGTGGCTTATACGCCTGCATTTGACTGCTGGTGTAAGCTGGGAAAACAGGTGCTTACGCTGTCGGGTTCTGCAGGGCATCGTTTGGCGCGGCCATTGCAGAGGTCCGCTGTATTCGTTTGCGTTCAGAGCCCCTTGACCTGTAATCGATGGCGGTTTCTGAACAAACTCCTAATCTTTTGTCAGCCCAAGAATTGCGATTTGTATGTTGAGCAAAATGTTGCACGTAGTAGTGGCTTTAGTGGGAATGTCTCTTTTGGTACAGGGGTGTGGGCAACCTAAATCCAGCTCCGCTTTGCAGGACGATTGGTGGACCCGCCGCAATCCGGAGAGGGCAGCGATTCAGGCCTGTCTCGCAAAATGGGGCAACGCACCATTTCAAGCTGATAGCTCCTACCGGACGGTCCGTGCGGCTGTTGGGTGGACTCGCGGTGAAAAGACTTTTGTTGACGCCACACAAACAAGCAGCCCAGAACTGATCCTGGTTCCGGCGATCGTCAGCGTGTTCGGGACTGTGACCTACAAGCTCCAAAACCCTAATGGCTGGTACTGCCTTTCCACGGCGGTCGGCGTTCGGGGTGAAACCCGAGTCGAGATACCTGCCAGCGCTCACCTTGCGGATTCCGTGCAGGTCAATGTCGGTGGTCACGATCAGCATCCGGGACTCGTCAACGTAAAGGTTGATGGACAGGTGCAGGTGATTGTCGGCAGATAAATTTTAGAGATACCGCCTTCCTTACTATAAGCCTGCAAATCTTATGGTGAGGAGGGTGGGAACATTTTGCCGGGTGGTGGAGCCTAAAGCCTGATTCGTGCACTTCCGATACTTTGTAGTAGGTGGAGGGCGCGTGATCAATAACCGAAAAATCGTGGTGGTAATGCCAGCGTACAACGCTGAAAGAACATTGCAGCAAACTGTTGCCGAAATTCCAGGAGATATCGTCGATCATATTCTAGTCGTGGACGACTGTTCAAAGGATGAGACGGCTAATCTGGCGCGGCGACTGGGATTGGATGTGATTCGCCACGACCAGAATCTTGGATATGGTGGCAATCAAAAAACCTGCTATTCGCGTGCATTGGCGGTTGGAGCCGATATCGTCATTATGGTTCACCCGGACTATCAATATACTCCGAAGTTGATTCGCGCGATGGCTTCAATGATTGCTGAAGGCGTTTATGATGTGGTTCTCGGCTCAAGGATTCTTGGTAACGGCGCCTTAACCGGTGGAATGCCGTTATATAAGTACGTTGCAAACCGTTTTTTGACCTTTATTCAGAATATCCTCATCAATCAAAAACTTTCCGAGTACCATACTGGTTACCGCGCATTCAGCGCAGATGTTTTGCGGAAACTCCAGCTTGAAAAAAATGGAAATGATTTCATCTTCGACAACGAGATGCTGGTGCAATGTCACGCGGCAAAGTTTCGTATAGGCGAAGTAAGTTGCCCTACACACTATTTTGAGGAGGCGTCTTCAATCTCGTTTAGGAGATCTGTCGTTTATGGTTTTGGCTGCCTGGCAGTCTCATTCCGCTACCTTTTGCACCGAATGAGCTTGAAACATTTTGTGGAGTTTGTGCCGAGAGAACAAACACCCAATGCAAGCAATGCTGCTTCTGATCCATTTCCGCGCAAGAACGCCTCTTAGTGATATTCAGGCCAAACCACTGGCGGCGGATTGAACTTTACCAGGTAAATCACCGACCATTTGCGAATTTAATGGATAAGAGGCCACGGCTTTACATCTTCGAGTTCGAATGCAACTTCAAGTAACCGTCGTTCTTCTCCAATTGGAGCAGAGAGTTGCAGGCCGATGGGAAGACCTGAACTGGTGCGGCCCAGAGGAAGTGACACAGCTGGGTTTCCTAGTGCATTGGCCAGTGGGGTGTAGCCGACAAATTCTTGCAGACGGGCCATAAGTATCTCGAAAGGCACCGAAGGGTTGAGATAACCGAGAGTCGGGGGTGGCTTAGCGAGGACAGGGGACACTACAATGTCGTGTTTCCAGTCGCGAAACACCGGATCTGTATGTAAGCGTCTTAGCCGACGCATCGCGGAAAAGCCTCGCCAGAATTGCCGTCGATAGTCACGCGCAAGTCCAATTGTCAAACCATCAAGCTTTTTTCGGTCGAACTCTCGTGAGAAAAATCCCGAGCCAAACGTCACAACGGTGAAGGCGAGAAAGCTCCAATAAAGTCTGAAATCTGCTACGAACTGCGCATGGCCAGGGAAGGACATCTCCTCTACGTGGTGTCCACATTGGGCCAGCGCTCTGGCGGTGTCCTCTACTACGCGCCTTGTCTCCTGACAGGCCTTTGTAGCGATCGAGTCATAAACAAAGCCAATACGAAGTCTTTCAGGCGCTGGACCTTCGACATGACCAATAGGCTTGAGATGACTCGGGTAAAAAAAACGTTCGGCATCGTAGAAAAAATTCGCCGTGTCGCGCACACTTCGTGTCAGTACACCGTCAGTCACAATATTGACCGGCATGAACTTCGCTTTGCGTTGAGGAAGCAGCCGGCCCCTTGACGGCTTCAGTCCCACCAGTCCGCACATCGAAGCCGGGATGCGAATGGATCCGCCGCCATCGTTACCGTGGGCTATGGGCACAGCGCCGGCCGCAACCAAGGCCGCAGAGCCGCCTGAGCTGCCCCCCGCAGAACGACTTAAATCCCATGGGTTGCGGGTAGGGGTGTTACCGTCGTCAAATTCCGTCGTGCAATTGAATCCATAGGCTGGTGTGGTCGTTTTTCCGATAAAAAATAGTCCTGCGCGTCGCAATTGAGCAACCAGCTCGTCGTCACTTTGAGCGGGAAGTGGCGGAATGGCTGCTGACCCAAAACGCGTGGGCAATCCGGCGAGGTTTATGTTGTCTTTTAGCAGTGCCGGGGCGCATAAGATGGAATGTTGTAACTGAGCGCTTTGGAGCCTCTCACCAGTACCTTCTCCCGCAGATATAGTCGCGGACGCAATGGCGCGATCAAAGTCATCGATCACCATAGCGTTGATTAGTGGATTGATCTTTTGTATTCGCTGCTTTGCCGCCTCGACGGCCTCTCTAAGTGAGAATTCCCCTCGGCGAATTTCGTTGCTAACCGCAGTTGCATCCAGTCGTCGAAGACAATCATCGCCGAATGAGGAGGCTTGACCTGCCGTTGGAGAAGGGGTTTTTTCGGTCATAAAATTCTTGCTACCTCGGGGATGGATTATGGAGTTATGGTAAAATTGTACTATGAAAGTCAATTTTAACATCGATAACATTTTTCCTTTATTGGCTGGATTTGCGGCCTTGGTGGTGTTTGCGCCGGCAGTTGGCTTTGAATTTGTGAACTTCGATGATTCCGGTTACGTCACGAACAATCCGTTGGTTTTAACCGGACTGTCGCCAGAACTGCTAAGGGCGGCGTTTACTACTTTCATCATGGATAACTGGCACCCTCTGACTATCCTTTCGTTGGCTTTAGATGTGCAGCTATTTGGACCCAGTTCGGCTGCGATGCATGCGGTCAATATTTTGATACATGCAGGGAATGTTGCTTTCGTGTGTATTCTTTTTCAAAAGATGACTTCACATCGATGGCTGCCTTTCGTCCTGGCCCTCATTTACGGATTACATCCACTCCGTATAGAGTCTGTAGCGTGGATCAGTGAAAGAAAGGACGTATTAAGTACTTTTTTTTGGCTGGCCACGACCCTTTCGTATATTTCATATGCCCGGTCTAAGCCTTCTATCTGTAAATACGCCCTCGTTCTTGGTCTTTTCGGACTTGGTCTATTAACAAAGCCGATGCTGGTTACTCTACCCTTTGCGCTGTTATTGCTTGATTTTTGGCCGCTAAATCGATTCGGACATGGTGTTTGGCGTGGTGATAAAGTGGAAAAGAATAACCATAGACCGCCTTTTGTTGTGCTTGGGGAAAAAATTCCGTTGCTGGCACTTTCGCTGCTGGTTTCCATGGTTTGTTATCGCTCTCAGGTGAATGCGCTGGCTCCGCAAGAGTACGGCATTGTTACCGCGATCCTGCGTGCCGGTTCAGGCGTGATGGAATATCTGGCAAAGACATTCTTCCCGGTGAATCTCGCTGCTTTTTATCCACCTGCAGTAGAGGGGTATCTGAACTTCAAGAATGCCGCCAAGCTGGCTGTAATTCTCGGTGTGACCATATGGATCTTTATGCGAAGGCATCATAGGCCTTGGCTTGCTGTAGGGTGGGCCTGGTTCCTCGGGACTTTGGTTCCGGTGATAGGTCTGGTCCAGGTCGGGCAGCAGGCGTTCGCTGACCGATATACCTACATACCTCATGTTGGGCTGCTCATCGCTGTCCTTGGGGAAACCACAGCCTTTTGGGCGGCTAAAATAGTGCTCACTCGTAGTCTTGCGATTGCTGCCATCATTGGACTGTCTGTCTTATGCTCTCTTCATTTGCAGACATGGCGCAATAGTCTCAGTCTTTGGCAAAATGCTATGGCCACGCAATCCGACCACTATGTCATCCGGAAGAACCTTGCGATGGCTTATGTTCAATCCGGCAGCGTAAGCGCTGCGCTACCCCACATGAAATCCGCTTTGGAGCTGGGCCCAAGTGCTATTGTTGGTCGACGCGACCTCAGTGAACTTTTGGTCTCAATAGATGAATTTAATGATGCTGAGATTCAAATCAGGCTGGTTCTGGAGACGGCTCCCGATTGGCGCGACGCCCGCGAGTCATTGGCAATTATCCAGGAATTTAAAGAAGATTTTGGAGCTTCATGCACGAACTGGCAGGAGCTTCATTCGATTGAGCCAACGTTAGCGAGCGGGATCGGCCTGGCGATATGTGCGGCGCAGTCCGGAAACAATGGTTCAGCGGCGGAGCGGTTGAATGAGGTTGAACAAAAATCACCACAGTGGCGACAGGTGATGTTTGCCAGCGCGTGGAACAGCGCGACCGCCAGCATTTCCGTGGCCCGAAACCCTCCCGCCGCCATCATAGCGGCGGCCAGGTTATGTCGCCTCGACCCGGGTAATCCACAATTACTCGATCTTTTGGCAACCGCCTATGCATCGGCAGGGAATTTTGATCGCGCGGTACAGCACGCGCGTGCTGCAATCGAACGCGCCCAATCGAATGCTGATTTTCATGATCTGGTGGCTGTTTTAAACGAACGCTTGCACTTATTTCTTGCTGGAAAGCCCTTCTTTCAGACGGATGTCTAAGTATAATTTGGAGCTTTCGCGCCAGGGTCTAATTACAATCAACCCTCTCCCAGCGCTCGTTCCAGGTCGCGACTTCCCCAACCGGGCAGCACTCCGTGCGCTCCCAGCGCGGATTCCAGACGCAAGCACCCTCGGTAGCTTCGTTGCAATCGACCCGTTCCCATCGCGGGTTCCAGGTTGCTTGCTCTCCGGCTTCACAACATTCGGTGCGGCTCCAACGCGGA
>Ga0154020_10002500_pt1 | contig 22400 bp, 18 predicted proteins | sample Klosneuvirus_201_FD_109709 | JGI IMG/M metagenome (GOLD analysis project Ga0154020, IMG submission 109709) | Active sludge microbial communities from wastewater, Klosterneuburg, Austria - Klosneuvirus_20160825_MG | ecosystem: Engineered > WWTP > Aerobic digester > Activated sludge | place...
ACCACAGATCCACGGTGATGGCCAGCAAAGTCGCGACTTCACCTACGTGGCCAACGCAGTTCAAGCAGTGGTGTTGGCGGCCTATTCGAAAGAGCCGAAGTGCCATGGCGAAGTGTTCAATGTGGCCTTCGGTGCACGCACTTCTTTGCTGGAGCTGGTCGGTGCCCTGCGCAACGAATTGGCCGTGATCGATCCCTCGATCGGTGAAGTTGGTGTAGAGCACGTGGCGGAGCGCAGCGGGGATATCCGCGATTCGTTGGCGGACATCAGCAAGGCAAAAGCGCTCTTGGGCTACGCTCCGGAAGTGGATCTGCAGGCCGGACTGGCCAAAGCGGTGCCGTGGTACGTGAAGAACTGGGGTTAGTATCCGTTACAGGATCTCGTCGATCCGTAGGAACACATCCCAGTACTTGGCCCGGTCCATATTCTCCCAATGGATCTGGTAATAGCGCATCTGGTAGGTCTGCACTTGGCACAGGACCACAGCGAACAGTGCGGCGGTAAGTAGCACGTTGCGCCAAGGCCTCTTCAGCCGGTCCAATGCCAATGCGAACAGCAGCATGAACAGTCCGAGGTATTCCACGTACGGGCGCGCCCCGAAACTGCCACCATACCACCAGTTCCACCACGACGAGAGCACGTAGGTTAGCAGGATGAAGAATGCCGGCCATGCCCACGCTGCGGTTAAGGAAAAGCGACGCAGGAATGCCCAGCCGACCAACGAAAGCAAGAGGAGCGGGGTGTAAACGAAAAGCCCTTTCCGGTAACTGAACAGGATGTCCAACATGTGCGGATCGGTCCAGCGGAATCCTTCTTCACCGTACGAATACACAAAGAGGCTATCGGTCGCAATTTGGTAGTAAACCAGTTGAAGGGACACGACGGAGACACACAGGATGGATGCACCAACAATGGCGGGAATGTGCACCTTCACCAGAGAGATCAATGGTCGCCAACGCAATTCCCGATCGGCAAGAATAGGTAATGCGAAGAGAATGATCCCATTCACCGGTCTGATCAATACAATGATACCCAGCAACAGGCCAAGGAGGAGGATGTGCTTGCGTTCCGGCCTTTGAAGGACCCTTCTCCCCACCAAAAGAAATGCGCTACACAGCCCGAAACTGTAGGCATGGCTCATGCCCGGGGCGATCACCGCATAGTAGAACAGGTTCGTTCCGAAAGTGAAGGCGAGTAGGGTGACTGTGATCCACACCGGTGCAATGGAATACGTCCGAAGCAAGCTTGCCATGCAAAGGAGACCGATCAGCACCCATGCGATCGCTGCAAGGTTCACGGCAACGATATATGGCTTGGAGTATCCGTCCGCAGGCCCATCGGTCGCGAGCGTGTACGCATGTGCCGCCCCGAAGAAAGGCAGCTGGGCCAGCGCTGTGCCCAAGAAGTATTTGTTGATCAATGCACCCTTGTGGTTGGCCCTGTAATCGTAGAACAAGTTGGGGTCGTAGTACTGTTCCCGTTCAATGGCATCGAAGAAACCGAAGTTGGGATCTTGGTAGATGAAGAGCGCCGGCAAATAGGCGTAGTAGCCTTTGGCATCGGCTTGCAGCACGGTCTTCCAATGTTCCTTGCCCCAGTTGATGTTGGAACTGCATGCAACGAGCAAGACCCCGATGATCAGGATCGGGAAGCCCGCCCAGCGCGACTTCATGGGTGCAAATTCCAGCCTTTCACCATCCGGTCGTCACTCGCGGTGAAGAGTTGCGATCCCATCCAAAGGCACGCATTGATCGAATGGGTGTGGGCCGACTTGTTCCGTTCGGTATGGAAGAGTGGATCCAAGGAGTTCGCGTCCCAGTACTTCAGCAGTGAGTCTCGCCCTACCGAAGCCAAGACCCTCCCGCTGGGATCAACCGATGCCGCATAGACCGAACCTTTGTGCGCTGCGAACGCATGGACTGGTCGCCCGCCTTCTTCGGTATGCCAGAAGCGGAGGAACCCGTCCTTTCCGCCGCTGATCAGAACAGGTTTGTTGGGATGAAAGGAAACACAGGTGGCGCCATTCACGTGCGCGTCGATGCACATGGTCTCATTCAGCAAGGTGGGTTCGAATTCCCGTACGGTACCGTCACCGCAGGCCACTGAAAATCGGTCAGAAGAAGGGGACATGGCCAGCCCACGGAGCTTCTCTTCGCAGAGCGGAATTTGACGCTCCAGTTCCAGTTTCACCGAGCCGGTCGATCCACCGGTCCACCGCCACGCACTCAGGATACCATCGCCCCCAGCGCAGACCAATCGGCCGGGTGCATAGGCCAACATGCTGAAGATCCCTTTCCGGTGCAGTTCCACCGCTTGCGTTTCTGCCTTCGTGCGTAGATCGATCACGTGCAACTTTCCAGAACCTGAGCCGACCAACAGCATCTGCCGGTCGGTATCCATGTGGATGCTGAAGATGGCTTCACCGATCGTGGCGATCAGTGTTCCCTTTTCGGGCTCTTTCGGATCCCATGCCACGACCTTTCCATCGCCTCCGCCACTGATGAACGTGTGCGCATTCGCGCCATTCGCAAGGGCATAAACAGCCGCGGTGTGTCCGTTGAAGACCGTTGCACCCGTCAAGATCGGATCTGTCATTCCGTCAAAGATGGTAAAGTCCTTTCCGGGAACAACGTTGACCGAGGCTCACCATTCCTTGAAAATGTGAAACGAGCGCGCTGGACCTAGGCTTTCGCCTCTGCCTTAACTCCCTTGGTCGGGGAATACCCGAACAGCAGATTGTCCTTGATCATGTTGTCCACGTAAGGTGGCACCAGCGATTCCCAACCGGGTTGGTTGCTTCGGATCAGGTCCAGGACTTGTTTGCTGAAGATGTGCAGTACGTTCGGGTCGAAATTATTGATGTCCACCAAACGTTTGTTGAAGAGCAGGTAGTCGTACAACGGCTGAAGGCGCGGGTGTACGGGCATGGTCTGGGTGGTCACGATCTCCGCAGTTTCCGAAGCACGACTTGGATACACATAGATCTTCAAGTCGCGGGTGAAGAGGATACCGAACGCCTCCAACATGCCCCCGTTCAAGTGGCGGTAATACTTCTCGTCGAACACGTCCACCAGGTTGTTCACGCCCATGATCAAGCCCATGCGGGCCTTGGTGTACCTGCTGAAATACTCCACCAATTTGTAGTACTCTTGGTAGTTGCTGATCAGAACGGTTTGGCCAAGACTGCACAGGATATCGGCACGATCGATGAAGTCCTTTTCATCCACATCCCCGGTATCGGACCGCAAGTTGTTCAACGTGATCTCGAAGAGCACCTGCATGTTCTGGCGTTCAACACGCTGCTCTTTGATGAACATGTTGTAGCCGTTCATGATCATGTCGATGTTCACCTTGGTCACCGGCCTGAAACTCCCACGAATGGTGAGGATATTCTTCTTGTAGAGCGCTTCGCTTGCTTGGAGGTTCTGGCCATCCGGACCGAAGAGCACGGCATCGGTAAAGCCGCGTTTCACTAGCTGTAGACTGAGCAAACGGTTGTCCACCTGCTGGAAGACCGGTCCGTTCATTTGGATCATGTCCACTTCGATCACGTGTCTGCTCACGTTGTCGTAGAGCGAGGTCATGATCTCATTCGGATCGGCGTGGTGGAAGAGGCAGCCGTGCAGCAGGTTCACTCCCATGATCCCGATTCCTTCTTGCTGCAAGCTTATGTCGGGATCGTGCAGACGAACGTGTAGGATCACATCGTTGGTGGGCTCTTGGGGCCCCGCTTGGAAACGAACCCCTATCCAACCGTGCCCGCTATGCGGCCGTTCGAAGGTGCTTCCGGCAACGGTGTTGGCGAAGGTGAAGAACTTCTTGGTGGGATGGTCTGCACGGTTGAGACGTTCCTGCATCAGGCCGAACTCGTGGCCCAACATGTTCATCAACCGGCTTTCACAGACGAACCGATTGCCCGGTTCACTGCCGTAGATCGCGTTGCTGAAGTCCTTGTCGTAGGCGCTCATCGCCTTCGCAATGGTCTGCGAAGCCCCACCAGCCCTGAAGAAATGGCGGACGGTTTCCTGACCAACACCTATCTCGGCGAAGGTGCCGTAGAGATCGGGGTTCATGTTGATCCTGCGTGCTTTTTGCGCCGGGCTGAGCGGCACACGCTGGGGGTCCATTTGGATCATGCTCATCGACACAGGAACTTCCTTCGGGGCTAAAGGTAAAGTCTTCAGTTGGGCCGTGGGAATATTGATGGGTCTTGCAGCATTAGATACGTTGCTCTTTGGTGCATGGATCACTGATCGGACCGGCTTGGTCCAGAGATGCCTGCACCGCCTTTGATGGACCTTCAGTTCCACAGCCAACCCTAGGGGTGGTAATGCCGTACAAACGCGCCATGCGTCTCCAACTCTTCTATGGTGCGGTATTGTTGACCCATTGCGCCAACGCCCAAGAGCGTTTTGGTCTGGCGCACAGCAACTACGGCCCAACGGATGCTGTCTACTTGAACCCGGCGCGTACGGCCGGTCAATGGCCCTACGCGGATATCCGGATACTAGGGGCCGATGTCCACGCTTGGAACAGCTTGGTCGCTTGGTCCGATCGGGACAGGGCGTTGGTGGGCGAGGTGCGGAACGGGATATCCGGTCGATCAACGGGCAATGTTGTTCGGCGAGGAAATTCCCTTTCCGATGGCCACAAAGCCGTGGTCCAAGCCAACGTATTGGGTCCTGCAGTTTCCTTGGCTTTGGGCCGAGGTACCTTGGGTGTAGGGCTCCGATCCCGCGTTCATGTCAGTGGTTCGGGCATTTCCAAGGAAATGGCCAATTACGTTTTCGAAGGCTTGAATTATGCACCACAAATGGGCCAGCGCTATCATGATCGTGGGGTTCGGATGATCGGAGCGGCGTGGACGGAAGTGGGCGTCAGTTACGCGCACATTCTCAAGGCCGAAGGCTTCGACCTGTTCAGCGCAGGAGCCACCGTCCACTACAACATGGGTCATGCCGCAGGTGCCCTACAGTTCACCGACCTGGACTACACGGTGGTCGATACGGCTCGTTTGGAAGTACACGCCGCCACTGCGAAATATGGCTACGCAACGCCCGCAATGAATGCCGGAAGTGGATGGGGCGCTGATCTGGGCGCGGTCTACGAACGGACCATGGACGAGGCCGATGGCTACAGGCCACACAAGGGCGCGTCCGGCTGCACACCGATGCGTTATCGCTACCGCATCGGCATATCGCTCTTGGACCTGGGCGGCATACGGTTCCGAAATGCGAATGCAGGGACCATTTCCACGGGCTCGCTTTCCATCGCCGACCATCAGCACATGAATGTCGAAGGTCTTGAAGGTGTGGATAGTTTGCTCGCGTCCTCAACGAATTGGTCGCGCAAGAACAGCTTCAAAGTAGGAGCTCCCACAGCACTCTCCATCCAGTACGACCAGCGCTTGGCCAACAACACGTACATCGGATTTGCAGCAACACAGCAGTTGGCAGGTCAGAATACCATGCGGCTGCGTCGAAACAATTCCATGGCCATCACCCCGCGTTTTGAAACGCGCTACTTCGAAGCAGCCTTGCCCATCGTCGTTCACGAATACGATATTGCTCATCCCTCGATCGGTTTCATGTTGCGGTTGAACGGACTTGTCGTCGGCTCCGACCACATCATGCCGTTCATCAGCAAGGGCGACGTGTACGCGTTGGACCTCTACGTCCGGGTGCGCTGGATGCTCTTTCGAAGCCCAGCCTGTCGCGGCAAGCGGACGAACAGAAAGCACCGAAGCGGGAGCAAGGAGATGATCCCGTGTTCCTTCCCGGGTGGTGGGTGATCGGACAGGGTGGCGCTGAAGGGACACGCGTTCCATGTTCCCTAGGGCTGATGCTACTGGGGTTCAGCCAATTCGCTTTGGTTCGAACGGCTTTGAGTTCAGCGGCGCTCGATCCACCTTCACCAAAGGAAGGACCATAGTTCCCGCATTGCTTCTGAATGGGACTGTATAGCAACCAACTGGCGTACTGCGCACATCGAGGGACCATGGACCGGACTATTGCGAATCCATTCTGCTATCGTTGTGGTCCAACCTGCAAGGCAGGACGAAGCAACGATCTGTTGTTTCATGTTAGGGGCATTTGATAAAAGACAAACCGGCCATTCCGCTATCGGATCCAGAACGTTCAGTTAGTTCCTTCGCCCTTTGTGGAGTGTATGGATCAAATTTTACGATCCTGTCATTCGTCATTCCTAGGCGAAGGGATCCCTTCTATTTTGTGCTTTGATCCTTTGATTCCTCAAACCTTATGGAACCCATTGTGTACCCACGCTTCCTATTTGTTAAGGACAACTTCTATGCTGACCCGGACAAGGTGTACCAAGCGGCACAAGAAGCCACCTACTACGAACCGGAGGGTTATACCGGTTTCCGCAGCACCATAGTGTACCATGAGCCGAAGGTCAAGGCCAAATTGGAACGATTGCTGGGCGTGAAGATCACGCGCTGGGACACCGACCCCAAAGAAGAGAACGGTGTCTTCTACCAAGCGTTCGCGAAGGGACGGAACAAGGAAGTGCCCGGCGTGCATTCCGACACGCCGTACGACGACATTACCGCAGTGGTCTACCTGACACCTGGTCTTCCCTTTGACCGCGGCACCTCCTTGTGGATGCACAAGCGAACGGGACTCTTCGATCCTCCAACGCCCGCTGCTGCGCGCAAGTTGAAAATGAAGTTCTCAGAGCTGGACGCACTCTTCGAGAAGGATAGTCGGGATCGCAGCAAATGGGTAGAGGTGGACCGTGCGGGATACCGTGCGAACCGCTTGGTGGCCTATCCTTCCGGGGCCCTTCATTCCGCCACGAACCACCATGGCGGGAGCATTGGCAACGTTCGCCTTTACCAGACCTTCCGGATCGGCGTGGATTGGAAAAGCTCGAAGCTGGTGAATGGCGTTTAGCCGGTCGACCGCTACGAACACTACTACTTTTTGAAGTAGCTCAGCAGCAACTCTTGATAAGCATAAGGATCGAGTGGTTTGATCGTGACCATTCGACCTAGCAGTTCCAGTTTTCGAGCATCGGTCACACGGAAGGCTTCCGCCCATAAGGCCACCTCTTGCAGAACACGAATTTCGTCCGTGCCATCCACGGGGCGGAGGCCGGTTCGCTCGATGAACTTCTTCGCGCTCTCCGTTTCCGCGCGTGTTCTATCGCCCTTGTAGGTGGTGCGGATAAGGCGCTTCACCTTGTCCGTGATGTTGTACACCCCGGTCCGCTGGTCCTTGCTCAAGGTCAAAGCCATGTTGCTTTCAGTGAATCGCGTCAGGATGCGTGCGCTGGTGCGGTGGCCCTTGATCTTCTTGCGCCGTTCCATCTCCTTTTCGGATAGCTTGAACAGCTCCTTATCGGTAGGCCGAAATCCGTGTTTGTGGTAGAACCAGAACGCTCCCGTGGCTATACCGTCCGGGTTGTCCAGACCGAATTGATAGGGCTCGATCTCGAAATGTTCCACCTTGAACACCTGCCGGAACACGCGTAGGAGTTGGCACATCAGGTAGCCCGACTCACCACCTCGGAACGGTTCGAAGATGTTGATCCCGAAATCAGAGCGTTCGCCAAAGACCCATGCTCCTCCGTAGGCCGCCGGATACCCGTTCTTGAACAAGGTGTAACCGACATACGACTCCAAAGGCATCTGTCGCGATGGTACCATGCCGTAGATCGCGATCGATATACCGCGCTCCAATTCGTAGAGGCGGAACGTGCGCTCATCCATGTACGCCACTGGGTCGGTCTCGCGATCCGTGAGCACCATCGACAATTTCACAGCTCGGATCAGTTTGGTCTTGGTCCCCGCAGCAATATTCGACGGCCTTGGAAGTGGCCGATCAAGAAGTTCGCGTTGATCGAAATCCTTCAAGATCCCGTCATGGAAAAACAGCTTTCCCAAAGCGACCGCATTGTACGCCCTGGAAAACGATCTGTTCTTCGGTATTATCCTCAGATGTATGCCCAGTCCATCGAAGAGCAAGTCTTTCACACGTGGTCGGTCGTTCAACGCCTTCAGTTCGTTCAGCAGGAACGGGACCTTATCTCCTTTGCGGAGACCGAGTTCATGCAGCAATTCCTCATTCGTGTACCCGCTGGTGGTCTCGCTACGCTCCATGGGTGGTAAGGTGGTGGCCAGTACCTGGTTCAGGTCGAAAGCGGCATCCTCGAACCGGTCGATCTCGACCCGACAGCTTCGTTCCGCAATTAGCCACGTGGTAAGGTCGTGCGAGAATTTGGATCCATACGTCGTATGTGGGAGTCCTGAATTCTCTAATGTTCGATCCAATCGACGGCCCGAAGCGGCGATCGCCTTTGCCATGCGGTCCATTTCCAAACGGGCAGCCTTATGGACCTTCTCTTCCGGTGGCATGGATAGCAGGAAAAGAAGCAGGTCACAATACGCGATCAAGGACCCCGAGATCTTGAGCTCACAACGCGATAGATCCTGAAGCAACTCCCACTTGCGTGTGTTGCTTGGCGCATCGAAATGAGCGCCGATCGAACTCAGTTTCCTCAAAGTGCTTCCGAACGTGTTCGTCATTCCAATGCTGTTCGTGTCGTTGGGGCCGCGGCAAAGGGCCGCTATATCAGATCGATCTTATGACAATAACCAAAATTCCAAGCTGCCGTCCGTCAGGTTTTGTCGAGTGATCCTGATCATCTGGCGATCGTGCTTTGTTTGGTCATTGCTTACCCAGCTTTTCGAAATAGCCTCTTCCGCTGCCTTGGTTGAAGAAGTTGATGAACAGAGCGATGTAGCTGAGGTAGAAGATCGATTGTAAGGAGACGAGCATTTTCGCTATGCCGGAGATCGGATAATAATCCCCGAACCCGATGGTTGATGTGATCATGAAACTCGCGTACACCGCATCCGTCCAATGGGCAAAGGGGACGTTGAAGGAGTTGCCGACCATGTGGATCACGGCGAACGTGAAGACGACCTCCAGATAATTGAGGAAGAGCAGGAGTTTGGTCCTACGGTAGGAGCGGGGAGAGGCGAAAAGGTCGGAAGCGAAGAGGAGTGTTGGGATGTATGCTAAGGTCTCCAGCATCAGCCACACCGCCAGCCAAAAGACATAGGCGTTGTATTCCCATCCATAGTACATGATGATCAACGGAAACGCCGTCTTGAACAGGACAAAGACCTCGGTCGCGAAATCCTGGTACAATGGTCCCTTGCGCCAGAACAGGTGCTTGATGTAGGTGCCGGGAAAAAGGAACTGCGAAAGGCTTAGTACCAGACGGACGAGTTTTTCCAAACCTGCGTCCTCCTCATAGGTGTTGTTCCAGATCGAAACGACATTTGTCCAGCGTGCGTGCAAGGTGCTCTGGCGTGGCGTTTCCGGCGATTGCCCTTTGCCGATGATGAGTTTCTTGATCGTGCGGCGCATGCCCTTTGTGCTGTTCGAGACGTGGGAAAGATAGCGATGTGGTTGATCTCAGAGCGCGTTGAATGAAGCCTCGGGGGCACGCTGTGTTGTCGAGGGAAGGACCGGGTTGTGATGGAGATTCAAATCGGCACGGACGCATGGGTCTCGGAGGCGGAAGTCCATCTTGGGAATAAGCCAGACCCTGAAATGGGCCTTTGGAAACTTAGTGATGGGGTAGTATAAATAGTCTGTCCGAACCCACAATAGGATCTCAGGGCGGAAGACCTTACTGTGATTCAAGGCAGTCTCAAAACTTACGTTCCCAGCAAAGAAATCGCTCATTTTCCGAAGAACCCATTGAGTCAATGAGACGTCGATTATCGAAATCCGGAAGAAGTTGTAACCGCGTCAACAATTCAGAGGTTTTCTCGAGGTCCTGAGGTATCACACAACCAGAGGATTTGCCAACGAGAATAATGAAAACGTCGCAAACACCTGGTCCCTGATCCGTTGTCTCAATAATCACCGCTTGAAGGTCATCCCATGCAACCTCTTCAACTTTGCCATTCGATCGCGTAAGCAGAACTCGACTTTCATCAAACTCCAACCGTGGTTTATTGGCTAGGGGAGGCCATTTCTTCCCGGTGCGTTTTTCAACCAAGTGAAGAGCCAACACAATTGCAACTACCATCCCGACAACACTGGTGGCTATGACAAAAAGTTCCAACATGAACGAAGTCACAGAGAACGAACCTCCATGACTTCGTTCAGTCGCTCGAACCCTCCATCGGCCGTGAGTAGTGGAAGGTCCAGATAGATCGCTGTTGCTGCAATGAGAGCGTCTGCCAATTTCAATCCATTATTCCTCCGCAGCTCGGCCGCCAATTGTTTGATCGCGGGATTGATATCACTAATTCGATAGTTCAGCAAGGCTGTGCGGATCTGTTCCAGATCCCCATCTTGAAGAGTTGCCTTGCTCTGCAATTCGATCTCGGTAACAAAGGAGATATGGACCTCTGCTCCCTGAAGTCTCTTTGTGGCATCGCTTCGCCCACCCAAATGATAAACCAATACGTTGGTGTCGACCAATATCCGTTCAGCCATCGTCCCGCCAAGCCTTCATTTCTTCGGCTGTTACACTCGAGAAGGCTGGTACGGAGCCTTTATACTTTTTGGCATCGTATGGGGAAGCCAACGATTTCAATTTTTTAGGCAACTTGTGCTTTCGGCTGGAAGCCGACCTCTTTTTCGTAGAAGTATTTGATTTCGTACCAGCCATGTAACAAAGTTAGTCAACGACAAGCGCTCTTCAGAAACCTTCTACTTATGCCAAAGTGATTGCAAATCCCCTAACACTTTTACCTTCCACCTCAAAGGGTTTTCGCACGGCCAGTGGTTTGTCAAGTAGAGTAGACCTAGAATCCACCCATACCTGGCCCGGTCTCTACTCCACCATTGAGGTGCGCCGCCAACGCCGCCTCATTCGGTACCATTACTCTACGTGCCTTGCTGCCCTCAAAACCACCCAAGATCCCAGCGGCTTCAAGCTGGTCAACGATCCTGCCTGCGCGGTTGTAGCCGAGCTTCAATTTGCGTTGGATCAATGAGGTGGAACCTTGTTGGGTTTGTACCACCAAGCGTGCTGCATCTTCGAACATGCTGTCGCGGTCACTGCTGTCGAAGTCGCCGCCGCCTTCACCTTCTTCAGTGGGTACTTCGGGCAGGATGTGGGCATCCGGGTAGCCGCGTTGCTCGCCGATGAAGTCGCAGATCTTGTCCACCTCGGGCGTGTCCACGAAGGCGCATTGGATACGGATAAGTTCGTTGCCGGTGCTCAGGAGCATGTCTCCACGACCGATCAACTGGTCGGCGCCACCGCTGTCCAGGATGGTGCGGCTGTCGATCTTGCTGGTCACACGGAACGCGATACGCGCCGGGAAGTTGGCCTTGATGGTACCCGTGATGATGTTCACACTTGGACGCTGCGTAGCGATGATCAAGTGGATACCAATGGCACGGGCCAACTGTGCTAAGCGGGCGATCGGTGTTTCCACTTCGCGGCCAGCGGTCATGATCAGGTCGGCGAATTCGTCCACAACCAGCACGATGTAGGGGAGGAAGCGGTGGCCGTTCTCCGGGTTCAGGCGGCGCTTGATGAACTTCGTATTGTACTCCTTGATGTTGCGGACCTGCGCATCCTTCAGGAGTTCGTAACGCTCGTCCATCTCGATGCACAAGCTGTTCAATGTGGCCACCACCTTTTTGGTATCGGTGATGATCGCATCGCTGTCGCCCGGCAATTTGGCCAAGAAGTGGCGCTCGATCTTGTTGAAGAGCGTGAGTTCCACCTTCTTCGGATCCACGAGCACGAACTTGATCTGGCTCGGATGTTTCTTGTACAGCAAGCTCACGAGGATCGCATTCAAGCCAACGGATTTACCCTGACCCGTTGCACCGGCCATGAGCAAGTGCGGCATCTTGGTAAGGTCTGTAACGAAGGTCTCGTTGCTGATGGTCTTGCCCAGTACCAGAGGTAGTTCCATGTTCGCGTTCTGGAACTTCTCGCTGGCGATCACAGCACGCATGCCCACGATCTGTGGCTTGCTGTTCGGCACTTCAATGCCGATGGTTCCCTTTCCGGGGATCGGTGCGATGATGCGAATGCCGAGTGCAGCAAGGCTCAACGCGATGTCGTCCTCCAAGTTCTTGATCTTGCTGATGCGAACCCCAGCCTTTGGAATGATCTCGTACAGCGTAACGGTGGGCCCGATGGTCGCCTTGATCTTGTCGATGCCGATGTTGTAGTGACCAAGGGTCTCCACGATGCGGTCCTTGTTGGCTTCCAATTCTTCCTTGGTCACGGTGAGTTCACCGGTGCCGTGGTCGATCAGCAGGTCGATAGGGGGTAGCTCGTAATTGCTCAATTCCAGTGTCGGGTCATATTCTCCGAATTCCTTCAACTTGTCTTCGATCTGGTCCTCGGAGAGAACGACGTCTTCTTCACCGGCGCTGACGTCCATGCCGTTGAGGTTTCCGGTCAGGTCACTTACGCTGGCAATTACCGGAGAGGCGATCGGCTCGATCACTTCCACAGGAGCAGACTCCAATTCGAGTTCCAATTTGCCCACTTCCAGGTCCTCCTCATTCTCTGCTTCTACAACCTCCAGTTCTTCGAGTTCGGTCTCTTCCTCTTCCTCTGTTTCGAGTTCTTCGGAGTCGGTCTCTTCCTCTGCCGCCTCATCTGATAGGTCCTGGACCGCCACTTGGTTCTTCAAGCCGCGGATCTTCACGCCGGCGAAAGTGGCAGGTTCCACAGCAATTTCAGTTTCCTCCACTTCTTCAACCGTTCTTTTCCCAAAGGCCGATAGACTTTTGCCCAATTTGGCAAAAGCCGTTTCCAGCCAGCTGAACGAGGGGTTGAAGGTGTACACGATGAAGGCTCCCAACGCGAAGACGATCATGGCTCCGGCACCGAAATTCCCGAGCAACGTGGTCAGGTGTTTAGTGATCGCGAACCCAACTCCGCCACCGAGGAAAATGTACTCGCCCCGGAACACGAAACCGAGTACAGTAGGCAGCCATACCAAGGCCATGGCGGTCCAACCCAAGGTGCGCATGGGAGGTAGCAGCCACTTGTCCAACAGCACCTTTACGCCACCGAGAAATGCCCACAGCACCATGCTGAAGGCTGCGATACCGAACCATTTGTAGATGAATTGGTCCGCAGTTAGCGCGCCCAATTTGCCCAACCAGTTCTCCACACGCACTTCAGGGCTGAAGATCTCTGCCCAGGAACGACCGATCAGGTCCTGATCCATGCGCCACGTGAAGAGGAACGAGGTGAATGCCACGAGCAAGTAAGCTGAACCAAGCACCAGCACCAAGCCACCGACCTTGTGAACGCGTTCGTCGCCAAAGAAGGCTTTGAACCGCGCCATCCGGCTTTCGCCAGTAGGTTCCGCGGTTTCCTTGCGTTTGCGTTTCTTGGGAGCGTCCGTTTCTTCTTCGCGGACTTTATTGCGTTTCGTGTTGGCCAAAGCTGGTGGAGGATTTGGAGCGCGATAAGCTGCAGGACGCAGCTTCGCACGCGTACTTGCCAAAAGTATCGGGCACCTCTAAGGGAACGGAACTAGGGCCTTGGCTATTATCAACAAGGCAGGGTTGGTCGATTGCCGCACTGTGCATGCATGCTAGGCGAGGTGCACACTCATGAGCATATTACGTGGCAAAAGCTGGATGTCCCTATCATTCCGGATCATCCGTTACGGTAGGGACATCCAGTTCTTTCTGTATGTCTTGGGGTTGCCGGTTTTCCTCTCCTCTACATGGTGAATGTGCTCAATACTTCAGCAAGTTCCTGATGCAAAACCTCCGGACCAACGGGAAGGAAATCTTCCTTCACTTTGAACTTTGCGGGATCCACTTTTCCTGGTGTGATCGCGATGGCATTGAGGCGCATCCGCAAGCCGTACTGGACCATTTCATATCGCAGGAGCACGCCCGGGACTTTCGCGAAAGGCCCGAACCAATTGGGGTTCTTAAGGTCGATCCGGTCCGTATACCAAAGTTCGATCTCAGGTTCATCAATATTGTCGAAAACGGCCAATGCCCGTCGGCACGGGTAGCCGGCAATGGTATCGGTATCTTCGGTAAAAAGGATGGTGGTGTTCCCGCTCGACTTGTTGAAGAGCGTGAGGTCACGCGGTAATAAGTGGGCCACCAAACGCTTGCTCATCAAGCTCAAATGGTAATCAATGAAATCGTTCTCGTCGTTTGTTATGAGCGTGGTGCGGAAAATGCCCATGCCAGCACTCAATTCGGTGGATTGTCGATCATTTGAGAAGGTCAACAATGTTCGTTCAGGCAGCATACCGGCCATAATGCCGTCAGGGTCCTGGTCCGGGAAGGTCAACTCGTACTCGATCGTTCCCTCAGCCGTTCTAGTATTAAGCAAATGGGTACCGCATCCGCTCCATAAGGGTGCAGCTAATGCTGTGGCTATCAGTAATTTGCTTGTTGGATTGGGCATATCGAGGGTATAGGTTTGCCCTTGTTACGGGAGAACGACCCGTTACGTTGCAGACCGAGCTTCGAGGCGCTTAGGGGCGGCTCAGTGTACTTTCGCAACCGTTAGCAATACGGACGTACCATGGAATTGAGATTGATAGAAGCTGCATCGGAGATCGGAGCGGGGACACGGGGCACCAGCATGGGAATGGCCGCCTTGCGGGTGGCAGCATGGAAGTTGGGTAGCGAATTGTTCGGCCATGCCGAAGAAAGCATCCTTCGGGATGAGAACGACGTGTTATATGAAGATGATGCCCAGCACAATGCGCACCACATTGACGGTTTGATCCGGTTCGAAAGCGATCTGGCCTACGAAGTGTACAAGTACGTGAGGAACAATATCTTCCCCATCGTGGTTGGCGGCGATCATTCCATTGCCATCGGATCGGTGTCCGGCACCAAAATGGCCTTTCCCGAAGCGCGCATAGGTGTTGTTTGGATCGATGCCCACGCGGATCTGCATACGCCTTGGACCACGCCCAGTGGGAATGTCCACGGCATGCCCCTGGCACTGTTGATGCAGATCGATAACAAGGGCAAGAACACGCCACAGGTCTATACCATGGACATTTGGGACCGGCTCCGGAAGATCGGGGTGAACGGCCCGAAGTTGTTGCCGAAGGATCTTGTGATCATCGGTTTACGTGACTTTGAGGCGGAAGAGGCCGCAATTATCAAGAAGCATAACATCAAAGTGATCACAGTGGAGCACGTCCGTGAAAAAGGAGCCGCCGCTGCCGTACAAGAAACGTTGAAGCATTTGGCCACGTGCGACAGGATCCACGTGAGTTTCGATGTGGACAGCTTGGATCCCTCCATTTCAGTTGGTACGGGTACGCCGGTTCCCAATGGACTCTTTGTGAATGAAGCATCGGAACTGCTACAGGGTCTTTGTTCAGATCGCAAAACGGTGACCTTGGACGTGGTGGAGATCAACCCGGCATTGGACGACAAGAACTCGATGGCAGAAGCCACATTGGGTATCCTTGAGCCGCTATTCCCGATCCTTCGTAACCGATAGCTCCGTGAATAGATTGCGTTGCCATACCTACAAGGATGACATCTGATCACGGTATCGCGTCACATGTAATTCTGGTCCGGCCCACCGGCTTTGGCCATGATCCGGAAACGGCGGAAAGCAATTCCTTTCAAAAGGAGATCGACGATCCGGAGATCCAGAGCAATGCCGCAACTGAATTCGATGGACTGCTCGAGGCATTGAGACAAGCCGGGGTGGGCCTTACAGTTTTGGACCCCATCGACAGGAGTGCTCCGAACTCGGTCTTTCCCAACAATTGGTTCAGTACACATGATGATGGTGCAGTGGTGCTTTATCCCATGTACACCGCGTCGCGTCGCTCGGAACGAGATCCCGATATGGCCCGCAGCTTGGAACGTGAAGGCTTCGTGACCACCCGCACGGTGGACATCAGCGCATGGGAGCACGAAGGCCGCATCCTCGAAGGCACCGGCAGCTTGGTATTGGATCGGGTGAACAAGATCGCTTATGCGTGCCTCTCGGACCGGACGTCAGAACAGGCCGTGAAAGATTGGTGCGACCAATTCAACTTTACGCCGATCACCTTCACCGCTACGTTCGATGGTTCCTTCCATGGTGCCGCGATCTATCATACCAATGTGGTCATGTCCATTGGTTCGCGTTGCGCGGTCGTTTGTTTCGATTCCATGCCCTTTCCCGCAGAACGCCAGGAGGTGAAGGAGGAGCTTGAGAAGTCCGGGAAAGTGGTGATCCCCATTTCGGTGGAACAGATGCACAACTACGTGGGCAACATGCTGGAGCTTCGGGCCGTGAAGGGCGATAAGCATTTCATTTTCCTGAGCGAAACAGCCTTCCTCGCGTTGGTCCCGGAACAACGCTTGAAGTTGCAGGAACATGCCCAGCTCGTTCCGGTGCCCATTCCCACCATCGAAACGGTGGGTGGCGGTAGCGTGCGTTGCATGTTGGCGGAGAATTTCTTAGCGAAGCGGTAGGGAAGCGGTAGGGAAGCGAGAAAGCAAGAAAGCAAGAAAGACAGAAAGCCAGAAAGTCAGATAGAGCGGAAGTGGACTTCTCCTAGCCCGCCCTTTCTTTGTACCCATCATGTCCCAAGACCGTCTACACGCCCTGTTGACCCCTGCGTTACAGGCTGCGTTCCAGCAATTGTTCGATCACGTTGTAGCACCGGAGGCTTTCACCTTTCAAGCCACACGGCCTGAGTTCGAAGGTGATGTGACCATCAACGTGTTCCCGTTCCTGAAGATCAGTGGCAAAGGCCCAGAACCCACGGCGCAAGCCATTGGGGAACATCTTCAAGCCAGCGTGGATGTGGTGGAACGTTTCAACGTAGTGAAGGGCTTCCTCAATCTCAAGATCGCCGACGGATATTGGATCGAGTTCCTTCAGAACATAGGAAAGCAGGACCTCTTGCAATTCCCCAGCACCGGCAAAGAGGTAATGGTGGAGTATGCCAGCCCCAACACCAACAAGCCTTTGCACCTGGGCCACATGCGCAACATCTTTCTGGGGCACAGTGTCAGCCGGATCCTGGAAGCCACCGGCAACAAAGTGGTGCGTGTACAGGTGATCAACGACCGAGGGATACATATCTGCAAAAGCATGCTGGCTTGGCAGAAGTATGGGAAAGATGAAAACCCGGAAAGCAACGGCTTGAAAGGGGATAAGTTGGTAGGGAAATACTACGTGGAGTTCGACAAGGCCATGAAGCAAGAGGTGCAAGACCTGATCGCTTCGGGCATTCCAAAAGAAGAAGCGGAGAAGAAAGCCCCGATCCTGCTGGAAGCACAGGAAATGCTGCGCAAATGGGAGGCGAACGACCCGCACGTACGTGCCCTATGGGAAAAGATGAACGGCTGGGTCTACGCCGGTTTCAATGCCACCTACGAACGCATGGGTGTGGCATTCGACGAGGTCTACCACGAGAGCGAGACGTATGTTCTGGGTAAGAACGATGTGTTGGAAGGGTTGAAGAAAGGCGTGTTCTACGAGAAAGACGGTGCCGTTTGGGTGGATAACACCAAGGAAGGATTGGACGAGAAAGTGCTGCTCCGGAGCGATGGCACCAGCGTATATATGACGCAGGACATCGGAACGGCGATCAAGCGGTTCGAAGAGTTTCCTGGGCTATCGCGCTTGATCTATACGGTGGGCAACGAGCAGGACTACCATTTCAAAGTGTTGTTCTTGATCCTTAAAAAGCTGGGCTTCCCGTGGGCCGATGAATTGCACCACTTGAGCTACGGCATGGTGGACCTGCCCACCGGCAAAATGAAAAGCCGCGAAGGCACGGTGGTGGATGCCGATGACCTGATGGAAGAGGTGGTGCAAGCGGCACGGACCTCTGGAGAACAGCTGAGCAAACTGGATGAATTCAGCGAGGACGAGAAGGCACAACTTTTCGAAATGATCGGCATGGCCGCCGTGAAATACTACCTGCTGAAAGTGGATGCAAAGAAGCGCATGCTCTTCGACCCAGCGGCAAGCATCGATCTGCAAGGCCATACCGGACCTTTCATTCAATACACTTACGCACGGATCAAGTCTTTGCTTCGCCGTACAGATGAACTGGCGAAGACCAACAGTGGTCAATTGCCTGCAGAGTTGCTGAACGAAGAGCGCGAAGTGATCAAATTACTACACCATTTCCCAGCGGTATTATCGGGGTCCGCCATAGCGCTGGACCCGTCTTCACTCGCGAACCACACGTACGAATTGGTAAAGGCCTACAACGGGTTCTATCAAACCGTTCCGGTGTTGAAGGAAGAGGATCCGATGAAGCGTGATTTCCGTATCGCCCTGAGCCATGCAGTTGCGTTGGCCACGAAGAAGGCCATGTGGTGCTTGGGAATTGAAGTTCCAGAACGGATGTGACCTAGAATTTAGGGCAGGGTACAACGCGATGCCTTCTGTTCTTGGGCTTTTGCGGCCATTCGTAGATCAGGCTGAGCTCGTGCGCACCCCCGCTCTTAACCGTGAGCTTGCTGATGGTAACATCGTAACTGTAGGCGATCCGTAATTGGAATTCAGTTGCGAACCCCACCATGAGGATCACGGCATCACTATTCTCATAACCGGGTTTGTACGCTTTTCCGATCGGTATACCTCGGTACCAGATCCCGCCACTTACCCGATTGTGTTCGATGTACCCTCCAAGATCAAGCTGGTCCCATTTCCCCTGTGCCTTGTATTGTCCAGTAATGGTCATTTTGGTTTCGCTCCGGTGCATTATTCGGCCATCGATCGGGAATTTGTAACCGGCGTGCAACGTTGAACGCATGTTGAGCCTTGCTGTCCCGTCAACCATCAAGCTTTGGTTCGGTCTGTTGAGATGGTCCACTGATAAACCGACCCAAAATTGCTCTGTGTAATACAACCCACCTGCAGCGAAATCAACATAGCTCGTTCCTGGGATCAGGTTCTGCTCAACGCTCGTGGGTGCATTGTCCCGGAGGATCTGGTCGGCGAACAAGTACCCGTCATTCGAAACATTCCGCATGGTGTATCCTGCGCGGATACCTGCCCTGATGGCGCGTTTACGATCGATCCTGGCCTCGTAACTGTAGCTCATGGCGATCGTGGTGTACGTCAACCCATAGGTGCCCGCTTTGTCCCGCATCACCATTCCGCCCAAGCCACTGTTCGTCTTGTAGAACTTGTGATCATAAGCGAACGCATAAGTTGCATAACCTGGTTGTACACCGGGCCATTGCAAACGATAGTTCAACGCTATTCGGTCCTGGAAGGTATTGCCGGTCAACGCTGGATTGAGGTATTGTGGGGCAGCATGGAATTGGGACAGTTGTGGGTCTTGCGCGAATGCAGCCGTGACCGAGAGCGAACTGAGCAAGAAGATCAAGGGTCTAAGTCTCTTCATCGGAACAAGGTCAGGTCGCTCAACTTCTCAATTTGCTTACCGTCCACGAACTTGTACCAGGTCTGCACCACGTAAACATCTTGTGGGCTTAATTCCCCGCGGTAGTACCCGTCCCATCCTACTTTCAGGTCGGTACTTTCGAAGATCAATTCACCCCAACGGTTGAAGATGCGCATCCGGAAATTCGTTACAAAACGCACGAACGGGTAGAATACATCATTGCTGAGATCACCGGTTACATATTGCCCACTGCCCGGCCCATCGGTACTTGGCGTAAAGGCGGTCGGTATCTCTACATCATATACCGGCGAGATCGTTATCGGATGATCCACGGAAGAGCTGCATCCATTGGTGTCGGTTACCGTAAGTTCAACATCGAAGGTTCCCACATCCATGAAGTTGTGGCTCGGGTTCTGTACGGAACTGGTTCCGCCTTCGCCGAAGATCCAGGAATATGAGGTGATCGCACCGGCGCTCTGATCAGTGAAGTCGATGATCGGGGCATCAATGTTGGTGATCCAGGGGGAGGCATCGAATTGCGCCGTTGGGTTGGCGTAGGAATGGATGACCCCACCACCTGAGCTCTGCGCCATGCAGCCCAAAGGTGTTGTCACACTTAGGCTGGCGACATAGTTCCCGGCCGGGTAGGTGACCACCGGCGCTGGCATGTTGCTGGTGTTGCCGTTCCCCAAATTCCAGTGGTAGGTCACATTGCCCAAATTCAGTGTAGGATACTGGACCGTGAGTAGAGCGCATCCTTCGGCAAGGATCGGTGGAAGCACGATCTCAGGTACGATGTCGACACCAAGGCCAACGGTGTTACTAATGGTTTGTCCGCACTCATCACTGACCGTAACAGTAAGGACCTGATCGGTACTGATCGGTACAGTATGTGGTCCTGGGCCCACATTTCCTATCGGTGACCAGACCATGGTGTAATTCCCCGTATATCCAGTTAACGATGCACCAACTGTTCCGGATCCACCAAAACAGACCGTGGTGTCACCATAGGTGTTGAGAGTCGCAGTGTTCAAGTCCCGAACCGCAATGGAGACCGGTGTTGTGGGTCCAAGACAACCGGCACCATCAACCACATTAAGCAGAATGGTTTGTGCCGCTGAGAAGGCCAATTGGACCGTGTCATTATACCCCATGCCGCCCCAGTTGAACGTGTAGTCACCGGCACCTCCGGAAGCCATTGCGATCAGTTGGACCGGAACATTTGCACAAACGGTATCAGGTGTTTGAACGACAACAACAATGGGGTCCGGTTCTGTGATGGTCGTTGCGGCTTGTGCCGAACAACCATTCGCATCAGTCACATCAACCGTGTAATTCCCAGCGCTCAACCCTGTCGCTTGGTTCCCGGTTTGACCGTTGCTCCACACGATCGTGTAATTCGGCGATCCACCTTGTATTTGCAAGCTGGCCGCACCTGTTGAGCCACCCACACATACCACAGGTGTCGGGACCACCATGTCGATGAATAGCAATGAAGGATCAGTAATGGTCGCGGAGAAACTACTGTCGCAACCGAGCACATCGGTTACGAGAAGACTATACGCGCCTGCTGAAAGTCCGGTCGCACTTGCAGTCGTTTGCGCAAGAGGGTCGTTCCAGAGATAGGTCAATTGGGCATTGTTTGGTGTGAAGGTGATGGTGCCATCCGTTGATCCGTTGCACAGGGCATCCGTTACGCTCAATTGTGCATTCAAGAAGGCCTTGGAGAGGCTGATCGACACTGTATCCGTTGCGGGAGGACATGAACCGTTCCCAGTTGTGGTAAGGACCAAGGACACGCTTCCTGTCGAGACCTCATTGACCGTTGGTGCATACTGGATAGTGAGGCCCGTGCCCATGATCACTCCGCTACCGCCGGACCACGATCCGCCAGTTGCATTCTGCACACTTCCGGTAACCTGTATCGGAAATTCGTTCAAACAACCAACAAGGTCGATCCCCGCATTCGCTTCGTTCGGTTGTCCCGTGGCTGAGATCATTCCGGCTTCGGACGCTGGTGAACATCCATTCGCGTCGGATACGCTGACGGTGTAGGTCCCTGACCCAGCGGTTAGAATGGACCCCGTGGCCCCATTGCTCCACGTGTAGGTGTAAGGGGCTGTTCCTCCAGCGCCTGTTGCGGTTAGGGTTCCGTCCCCTGTTCCACTGCAGGCTTCATTCGTAGCCACCAAGCTTGCTATGGAAATGGCAACCGGTTGTCCGATCACGGTTGTAAGGGTCGTATCGCACCCAAGTCCATCGGAGACCACAACAGTAACCGGACCTGCACTTAACAAGCTTGCGATGGCTGACGTTTGCGCTGCTGGGTCACTCCATGCATAAGAGAACGTGGAAACGTTCGGTACTACTTCGGCACTTCCCGTGCTGCCACCGTTGCACAATGCATCAGTAGCGTCAAGGGTGACACCTGCAAAGCTGTTCGTAAGTGCAATGTGCAAGGTGTCCGTTGCTGGTGGACATGTTCCGTTCCCGGTGGCGGTCAAGACCAGATCGACACCACCCGCAGCGAACTCTGCACTTGTTGGGGTATAGGTGTTGTTGGGCCACGTACCTCCAATTGTTCCTCCGCCGTTTCCCCAGGCACCACCAGCTGCATTCGTCACGTTCCCGGAAAGGGGAATGCCCACAGCGCCTTGGCATCCGTGCAGATCCGGTCCTGCTGTGGCAAGCGGTGCTGCCGGACCGGAGGTGATAGCACCGGAGAGGACCGGAGAGGTGCATCCGTTTTCATCCGTGATCTCCACGCTGTAATCTCCGGGGTCGCCGAAGACCATGGCCTCGCTGCTGCCCGTGCTCCAAGTGTATGAGAAGGGGCCTGTACCTGTAGTTATCACCGCTTCCACACTACCATCACCATTGCCTAGGCAACTTTCATTGACCACCTCCAAGTACGCTGCCAGTCCGGGGATCACACGAACGGTATACACATAGGTCTGGAATGCCGGTATCGGGCAGGCCCCATCGCTAACGGTAACAATGAAGGGAAAGAACCCGGCAGTGCCCGGCTGTGCGGTCCAACAAACGTGGGCCGTTATCGGATTCG